>SAMEA3387494__coassemble_1967_pt1 | contig 31457 bp, 20 predicted proteins | sample SAMEA3387494__metabat2_low_PE_043 | metagenome-assembled genome bin SAMEA3387494 (sample SAMEA3387494) | Felis catus | biome: Faeces | place: United Kingdom | collected 2012
ATCCTGCATATTTGCTATTGGACCTGAATTTGTACCAATATGATTACAGCATGTGGTAATCGTATAGTTATATTTTTCTTTTAGACCAAGCCAGCTTCTTACGTCTGATTCTCCTAAAAATTTACCATTCGTAGAGGGTTCCAGATCGAGTACGCGGATACTTTCCTTATTGATTATATTTCTCTTATGCCTGTAATTCAAAATATATTCGATTGCCCTTGCCTGGGAAAGCGTTTTATCCAGCAGAGGAATCCTGCTTTTAGAAGTTCCGTCTGAGAGGACGGCAGTTTCGGTTCCATCTGTGAAGCCTGTGGTATTTGCGCCGGATACGTCGGTGCTTCCAATCTGGCGGTATTGGTTTTCCTTTTCAATATATTCCAGAATCTCTTCAAAACCTTCTGTCTGTTGGTTGTCTATGATGGTTCCGTTCTGTTCTGCGTCTGGATTGAAGTTCTTAAAAAACTGAAGGTTCAGTAAAGAGGCAGAATCCCCACCTGTTTCCTGCTGCCATGTGTTTTTGAAAAAATATACCTGTTGGCTTACATAATGCTGATCCTGATCCTCCTGTTTGATGTATTCACGGAATGCCTCCGAAATGATAGCCTGATTCCCTGTTCTAACCTGATTGATGATACAGGGAACAAAAGGATTCGCATTTGCAATGGAGTTTGCTGTTTCCGGTGATAAATGCCCATTGATATAGATCAGATCGTAATCTTCCAGAGAAACTGCTGCCTGCCTGGCGGAGGAATCAATAACTGCTGCTTCTGTACCATCTGAAAAGGTATTATCAGTAAATTCGTCTGTGGATGAATTTCCGTCGCTGAAGGTAGTCTGGGCGTTGGCTTCCAGAGTATCTACCTGGATGGAAAACTTATCCCACACCGTCTGAGAGCTTTCGTCTGTTGGCTGTTTCAGATGAAAGACATATTGTTTCAGCCAGTCGTGGTTTTGGTAGCCTCCTCGATAGAAAAGATGGTCTACTTCGACCCGGTGTTCTTCGCCGTTTTCATCTGGGACAAAGTCATAGTCTCCTTTTCCCGGAGTATAGGTATATTTGGCATCAGAAATGTAGTAGGTAGCTTCTTCCGGTTTTTCAACCTTTAGATTCCGGGGTTCATTTTCAGGAAAAGAAGGATGATACCAGCCATAAAACTGGTAGTGTTCCGGTTTTAATTCCTCTCCTTCGGCGGGAACTGTTTTCCTGCAGCAAAAGTAACTTTCCACAACCTTGTAATAGTAGTCCCCATACAGCAGGCTGTTATTATTCTCATCAACGGGAAGGGAATGGAGGTCTTCGTAGGCCACTGGCTGTCGTCCCGTTACAATGAACAATTCCTGGGAAAGCCAGTTTCCAGGATGTTCTTCATCTGGCGTCCAGTACAGATACTGACCATTTTTGTCAATACTGATGTTTAAAAATGATTTTGGATTCGGTTCATAGGGATGCTCCTTATTATAAGGAACGGCCGTATCTTTTATAAACTGCAGATCTCCCACTTTTCGATACCTGTAATAGGGAAAAGCCTGCAGTTCTTCTGCAATATAAATATAGGGATTTTTTTGTGTACCTGCCGTTTCCTTCTCTGCGAGAGCTCCAAGTACCTCATTGACTGTGTTGGAAATTTCTTCATTTTCCGCAGAAGTATCTGGAGTTTGAGAGAAAGCGCCTTCTGGATTTTCGCTCCCCTGTTCCGGCTGAAAAATCTGAGTATCTTCCTGATCAAAATTTTGCACAGGTTCTACAGGTGTCGTCTCCTCGAAAGAAAGATTTATCACATTTGCTCCAGGCATGGATGAAAAGGACATGGCTGAAAAATCGTCTGCGGCAGCGCTTCCATCTCCAAAGGAACCATCTCCAAATACATCCCCATCAGGAATGGCTTCTATTCCGTCAAAGGGGGCGATTTCATCTGTGGAGGAATCCTGGGGAAGGGAAATTTCGCCAGAACCAAATAATTTGCTTTCCGGGACATAGAGTTCAGGAACCTCCTTTGTCGCTATGGTAACGGAAGGATTTTCTCCGGGGAAGGTATATTTGATTAATTTTTCCGGGTCCTGCGCAGTAGGCAGAATGTCTTCCATAATCCTGGCGGTCAGAGCTTCGTAGGTATTTTCGTAATAGCCGTAACCATAGCAGGAGGAGTGACCCTCTTCCTTTGCATCCCATTTTTCGCTGTAATTGTAGGCTTTCCAGATGGGATTTTGGGTAATTTGCTCTTTTTTTTCAGGATCATAAAGATCTTTCAGATTTTGGTTGAAGGAATTGTTTTCAACTGCCTGAAATACCAGATGATAAGCGGCATTTCCCCCTCCATCCGGGGACTCGGAAGGGAGAAAGTTTCTGATATTTTCCCGGAACAGTCCTTCTTTTCCCTGAGTATCCAGCTTTTGTCCCGCATCATCCAGATTGTCCTCTCGTATGGGATAATAGGATTGCTCTTCTTTGGTATAATTTCCAGTTCCGGCTGGATTTTCCACATAACTTCCCTTCACAGTAACAGTTCGGATTTCAGAAAAATCAATTCTGTTCCATTGAGCTTCCTCATCCTCATTACTTAGAAAGTATTTTTCCTGGTAAGGGGTATAAGACAAAGGATAGTCCTCTTCTTTTGTTCCGTCTGCCCCTGTATAGGAGGCATAGGAAACATCCTTAAAAGTGGGCGTTTCTATTGTTTCTCCTGTTTCGTCTTTTTCGTATGTGATGTTTCTGGCAAATTGCTCACGAAGCTCTTTCGTAGGCAGCTTGGCCAGACCTTCTTCCAGGGTAGAAAAGGTCATGACCTGCCCATCTTTATCTGTATAGGAATACAACTTGATATAGGGTTCCTGACCGGAAACATACCAGCCCATTTCCGCATCTTTTTTGTCGTCCACGATTTCCAGAATACGGAAAGGCGCTTCCTGGGAGGTTTCCTCCACAATGGTTTCAATTCCGGGCATCATTTCCGGAGACGCCTGCACAGTAAGATGACTGGTCAGCAAGGTGCCAATTCCCAGCACTCCGGCCACGGTGGTGGCTGTCCCCGCAAGAAGTATTTTTTTATGTTTCTGTCTCATATGAGGGAGACCTCCTTTTCTGCTTGGTTGAAATAGATGATGAGATGGGGTTAGTTCCATTTTTGCCAGTGAGAATCTAGTGAAGAATTGTTCCAATGTTCTCTAATATGAACTTCTGTAACCTTATGAACACCTAGCCATTGTTCCCATCGCTTATTAGAAGGGCTATATCTGTAATATTTATCGTTTATTTCCAAAAACCATTTTCCTGCAGAACTATTTATCCAGCCCCCCAAAGAATCCCATCCTGTCATGCGATGAATACTATATCTTAATTTATAATTACCATATTGATAAGTATATCCATCATCTAGAAGTACACAGGATTTAAGAATCATATTTGTATCGCCGGGAACAAAAATGTTTTGCTTGACAAATTTATAAATCAATGGAAAACCAACTGCATTATAAACATTATACTCCGCAGGATAGAGATAATAATAGTATTTGGCATTATCATAATCTACTACCAACATCATATATTCAAAAGAATCCCACAGACTTCGATTTTTTAAAGTTACACTCCAGTTATTGTTTGCTGGCATGGAAATATCAAGTAAATTACTTCTCTCAGCTTCTGATAGTTCATTTAAATTTCCATTATAATCCATGAGATAGCTTTTAAAAGTTCCAGTGGGGAAATGATCCGATATTTCACCATGTTCCAATGATTGTGGTTGATTTTCTATCAAATAATATATTTTTTGATAAATATCAGGTGGATAAATGGTTAATTCGCAAACTTCCGTAAAAGATGTAGTTCCTTTTGTTCCAGTTACTATTATTTTTACCAAGGTGATCTCAGTAACAGCTCCTGTTACCTTAAATTCTGCATTTGAAGGGATAAGGTCATTGGGAGTCAGGGTATATAAGGAGGTATTTTCATTTTCTATTTTCCATGAAATAGTATAATCCTTCGTCACATCCTCATTGTTTTCCGCATTGCGAATAGTTGCCTTTAAATTTGCACTTTTGTTTTGGGCCAATTCATACCGATCAGAGGTTACAGTCATAAATAATTTGCTGATTGAAAATGTTACGTTAGCAAAACCTTCCGAATTCGTGTACTGCCCTTTTATCGAATCCTTTAAAGTATATTTTGCTGTTATGGTTACAGACGTGGCATTTTCATCGGCAGTAAAGGTAACGCTTCCTTGCTTGCCGGCAAATTCTTTTTGACCTATGTTGTTATCCCAACTTACACTTGCCTCTGTTATCATCGCTCCCGTATTCTTATCTTTCAAAACCAGATACATTTCTGCATCTTCTCCTGGAAGGAGGGTGGTTTTATGATCTACGACCACGATTTCTGCTGTCAGGGAAGACTGTTCTACCTGAAATGTACTGCTGGAGGAAACCGTTTTTTCAGAACCATTCACAGGAACCGTAATGGTGGCCTTCCAGTTTCCTACTTCTTTTTCAGTGAAGGGATTGTCAGCCTTATAGTTCATAGATGGATTTTGGCTGTTTGGGTCTGTATTTTCGACACGGATTGTAGCATTTTGATTTGAAACAACAGAACCCCCCACTTTATATTCATACTCCAGTTCTTTATTCTCTCCTACAAAATAACTTCTGTTTGGCTTTTTCAAATCCACGCGGGCGAGCTGAATGGGAATTTCTGCCTGCAAGGGAATATCCTGCTCCCCATCTTTTGGCTGGTAGGTGGCAGTTGCCGTATACAAGGAATTAGAGGGATCTGTTCCCAGGGTTTGGGGAATCTCAGATACTATTCCGTTGGGAGAAATGACTATTGTACCAATGTTCCCACTCCATGTGATGGAGGTTGGTTCAACAGGTGCTTCCTTTCCGTTGCTATATCGAACGGAAAATGTCACCAGATCATCTAAATCATAGATATTGCCAACACCTAGAATCAGGGTAGTGGGGTTGGGAATCAATCTCTCAGCTTTCACGGTGCTCACAATCTTCACCTTACAGGAATCGGAAATGGTTTTTCCGCTGATACTTGTTGCTGTTACAGTGACCGTAATGAAGTCCCCAGGAGAGTCCGCATGATCCTGTATTATCATTTTTCCATAGGAAGAATCCGGGAATCCCCAGCCGTTGACAGTTGTTCCATTTGCTCCCGTTACTGTCCAGAAAATAGAGCCAGCCTGTACATCTCCAAAGGTTACTTTTTCAAACAGATATCCGCCGCAGTCATCGGAAAGCTCGGCAGGAGGATTGGTAATTACAATCCGGGCATCGGAAGAAGGCAGGGAGGAAATGTCTCCAGGCTTTTCGATTCGTACCTTGTTGCGGAGATTTACCGTATGAAGGGTTTTGATGGTTTTGGAATTTTTTCTGGCCTGAATCTGAAAGCGGATGATGCCTTTTGTTTCCACCTCATGGATATCTGCCCAGAATCCCACAATGTCACTGGCAAATACAGATTGGCTTACCACGGTTTCTGCGCCATCCATAGATACTGGTTCTGGGGTGGGAACTGCGGCTTCTGCAGTTGAGGCGTCAGAAACCACAGAAGCGCCCCCTTCCGGGGAAGGAGCACCTTCTGCGGGAGAAGAGGTAAGGATAGGCTCCTGATATTTTGGCTGATCTTTTTTGGAATAACTGTTGTAATAAAGCTTCTGCTCTTCTGCCTTCCAGGTAATCACATCCCAGACGTAGTCTTCTTTTGCAGAATCGCCGGAAATGGCGTCGCTGGCGCTGCAGACCACCAGAGTTTTAACAGATGCATCATCAAGCCCCCCTCCGTCAATGTCATTGGGAATCAGGGACAGATCCGCGACGGTTCCATTTCCGTAATATATGGTTCGGTTGGCATCAATGACCAGATCCTGAAGCTGGTCCAGAGTCTCCTGTGTTTCCATCTGAACCCTGGCATTGCTGGAGGTATTTCGGTAGCTGGCGGAGCCATTGGAAATCAACATGGTAACAACACCTGTAAAAATGGCAATGATCGCAATGGTCACCATCACTTCTATTAATGTGAATCCTTTGTTTTTGCGTTTCATAAACGGACTCCTTCCAAATTTAGTAGGGATTTAGAATCTGATTATCCTGCTGTGATCTCATAACTTCCGCTGTTGATATCCAGTGTAAGGATACGGGTACGAAAACCCCCGCGGACCATGATCTGGGAACAGTAGTTATCCGTATCGTGAAAGGAGACATCATGTCTGCTTTGAAGTTCCCTCCACATAGCCGGGTTTTCCACCACTTGACTCTGAATCGGACGAAAGCCGCCGGTTTCCCGGTCATAGGTCAAAATGATACTGGTTCCCTTATCCAAAGAAATTTCCTCTGATTCTATGCCAGTGGAAGATCTTGTTTTATAGCTGATCAAAGTATTGGCAGAGGCAATTCGTTCCCGGTCTTCTTCCTTAATTTCACCATCACCGCCCCGATGAAGATAATAGCTGATGTAGGTTCCATCTTCTGTCTTTTCCAGCTTCATTTCTCCTGCCAGACGGCTCATGGCTTCCATCTTTGTCTTGTCCAGAGCTGCCCCAATGGAATTAGCAGCACGTTGGGCGCGAAATCCCAGAATCCCATTCAGGGAAAGGGAACCGATTCCTAGCAAAATGGTAAAAATGGATACCACAACGATAATCTCCACAAGGGTAAACCCTTTGTTTTGTCTTTTCATAAATAATTCCTTTCTGGAACAGGAAAAGTGAGGTTTTCCTATTTTTTCTTCCAGTTTTCGTAATTGACATAATCCGATACTGCATAAATATCGCTTAAATAGCCGGTTTGTGAACCATTTTCGGTGGTCTGGCTGTTACCAAGAACGTATTTATCTCCTTCCCAGAAGAAATCCTTGGGAGAAATGGGATCTTCCTCGGTACTGGAACCAATGATCTGCGCCTGAAATACTTTGGCTGCTTCCAGGGGCGCAGAATATAATTTGGCACCTGGATTTAAGGTAATGGTTCCCTTGGCCATGATAATCCCGGAAAAGGTCACTCCCTCTTCAATGATTACATCTCCGGTACAGACAACCAGCCGAAGCTTCTGCGCCAGTTCACTGGTAATCGTAAATGGGTGCTTTGTACTGGAAAAAGATTTCGTAACATACGTTGGCGTTCCATCAACACTGGAGCCAGACTTAACCTTATAAGTGAGAGTTTCTCCGCTGTTATGCATCATCACTGCTGTAAGTCCGCCGTCTGCTTCCGGTGCAGTAAAGAGATAACTGTTGGAGTATTCCTCTACTGGAGAACCTGTATGAGTATCAATAAAAGACAACATCTCTGCTTCGTTGACCAGATTGTCATAGACACTTCGGTTTTCATCTGTTTCATCATGATAGAAATTTCCATCGCTGTCTTCTGTACCGTTGGGATCTATTACTTTTTTATTTAACAGCTCATGGCTGCTGATCATTTTTCGGTTTAAAGCATACCACATATCCTGATACCAGGTCTGTTCATCATTAAGAATGCTCATATCCGTGTTGGTAGCTGGTTCAAGGCGTTTGGTTTCCTTGGGGGACTGTCCGGAATCCTGCTGTGTTTCGTAGGAAAGCATATTTCCATTTGTGATATAACGCAGGTAAGTATTGGGATCATTCAGGGTAATCCCGCCGCCCTTCAAATAAAAATCAAGATAAGCATCCATACGTTTTTTCATGGTTTCATTCTGAAAATATTCCTGCATATAGGAAGCCGCATATTTGGATGCTTCTGCCATCTGAGCTGCATCGCTGGAATCTTCCGGATCAAAATTCAGATAAAAATAAACAGAACCCTTTCCTGCATTGTCATTATAAAATACAGATTTTACAGGAGTAGTCTTGTTCAGCCCAAGCTGCGCCATGGATTTTCCATTCCACATTTCCTGGGGCTTTTGGAAGGTTTCTTCTGAGACTACATCTGTCGTTTTACTGATTTCCAGGTATTTGTCATAGGTCATGGGATTGTTCTGTTTTCCATCGTACAAAAGGCTTGAAGGCGCCAGATAGGCAAGCTGTGTTCCTTTTACCGTCAGGCTCTCTCCCATCATCACATCCTTGTTGTCAATGCTGGCTTTGGAAGTTCCAGGCTTTGTACCTGTAAGGCTGCTGGTACCAATATAGTTTTTTCCGGAAAGCATAATCTTTTGCAGGCCGGAAAGATCCATGGTGGTATTTTTTCCATTGATGGTGATGGCGCTGCTTTTATCTGTATCAGAAAGGTTCCACTTGTTAAATAAGTTTTGATTTTTGGATAGATTGGCAGATTCTGGCGTTCCGTATCCATAATACTCTCCGGATAAGGTTACCAGACTGTTGGTTCCCTTTTCTACGGTAAGGTCATCAGCCAGATAAGTTTTTCCTTCCAGCTGTACGGCAGCGGAAGCCAGGGAAATCCCATTGGCCCAGAGCGCCACAGTAGAATCCGTGGAAAAACCGGCCTGTTCCCCCACCTGGATGTCTCCCTGACAAACCAGACGTTCTCCGGTACCAACTTTGACATGGGCATTTCCTTCTACCTTTATGCTGACTGGTGCCTTGCCTGGAAGAGAGGAACTGGCTTCTGTCTCATTTGAATTTAAAAGACCGGCATATACACTTCCATGGATCTCTGTGGGATTTTCTGTGTTGGCTGTGGCATTGGTTCCTCCTTTACAGAGAATCCCTCCATTGGCAACCACGATCATGTTCATAAGATCCGGAAGGGTGGACGGTGTGGGAAACTGTACACCTGGAATGCCAAGACGGATATCTGTCTCAATGATTGAGGCAATCCCCTTTGCATCCACATAGATGACCTTCAGATTTTTCAAAAGCACTCCCCGCTCAAAATCCGCCTGCATCTCCGGGGCCTTTCCAGAGGGATTGACCACAATAAGGCATTCCGGATTCCCTGAGAGCAGGTCTTTTCCCTGGTCGATATAGGATATCAGATGTTCAAGATCATATTTCGTTGTATCGTTTTGTTCCTTCAAAAAACCTGTAAGCTCTTTGACATAATGTTCCCGGAATACACTTTGGCGAAGTTCATCCATGCTGGCTTCCTGGCTGGAGATTCTGGAATAATTCTCCAGAACGTATGTATAAGCCTGTGCCATGGCATTGCCCACATCTTCCTGGAGTCCCACCCGGATTTCCTCCAGGGCCTGCTCCGCGGTATAAAAATTGTCTTTATGTTTCATATCCGTAACCTTCATACGGAGGTTTGCCATGGACAGATAAATGGCCAGCATGGCAAGGATTCCTATAAAAGCCAGGGCCACGATCACCGTAAAAAGCGAAAAGCCCTGATTGGATGTGCTGTCTGTTTTTGTTCGGTTTTTCATAGTTCCTCCATTTACTGAAAAAACTCAGTCTTCCTTGGACCCATCCAGAGTATAGATACATTCTTCTTCGGGAAAGTTTTTTGCTGCCGCTCCCTGATGATAAACACTTACTTTTGCCGTATAGATCCGGTCACGCTCCTTCCGGTCATCCAGGCCGTTATAGTCCAGCACTTTTCGGGCATTGGAATTCTTTACCCAACGGCCGGAGGAATCCTGGTAGACAAGTGTCGTCTGATCAATAGTAGGACGTTCCAGGAACAGCTTGCCCTCTTCCATGGCGCTGATATCCGTATCCAGATTGGTGCGAAACCTTGTTTGTGCCCGAAACAGAGCTGGGTTGGTGTTCCAGTTGGCATTTCCGTTACTTCCAGGATCTTCCTTAATGGTAAGATTCATCCGGTATCCCCTTTCCTGAGAGGAGGTGGGCATATTGTTTTCCTCATCCTGCTGCTTTACAACATACAGGCTGAGGGGATAGTTGACGGTATTGTCAAATTCAATGAGATCCAGCGGTTCAACGGGATTGGTGGATTCATAATTGGGATAATAAAAAACATAAAGAGTTTGCAGCTCCACGCCGGCGTCGGAACTGTAAAAAGGTACATAGGTGCTGGTATACATACAGCAGCCCTCTTTGCAGGCACCTGCTTCATTGGGCGTTCCATTGCATCCTTTCAGATCGCAGATATCCATTCTCCCATACTTTCCCCGGGAGGGATCTGCATAACCCCGGGCATTTAAGGTATACCGGGCCTTGGCAGTGGTGAAGCCGCCCTTCTGTTCCAGAGTAATCTGCAGAGTTCGCCTGGTCTGTTTATAGATTTCTCTATAATCCAGGGGTGTCTCAGGACATGGAATTCCAATGGCTGCCACAAAGTCTTCTTCCGTAGGTTTGATGGTTAGGTTTCCTTCATCATCAGGCTTTAAATTCGCAGAATCATTTATCCACTTTGTCATATCTTCATTCCAGATGCTTTGAGCGATTTCAAGCTGTTTCGCAGCCAGATTGATCAATGCCTTGTCATCCCAGGCCTTGGGCATAATGAGGAATCCATTGCTTTTGGTGTCCAGTTTTGCAATGTTTGGGCTTAAAAAATCGTTTTTTTCATCTTCTGTTACCAGGTTGTTTTTTTTCTTATAGCCAGAGGTATGGCTGCCGTCAAATTCGGCAAGCACATCAAAGGTTTCATGGAGATTTCTTACATTGGTCATCTGATAATAATACCGGGAGGCATTTTCCCCTGATTTTCGGGGATGAAATTCGTAAGTTTTTCCATCGTCCTGGGAAAAAATGGAGGCAGTAACCTGCTCCTTGTCCCCGGTGAGACGTACATCGGTATAAACAAAGGCGCCGTCCCTTTGGGTACGGAGCTTTTCGCAGATTCCCACACCATCTGGAGTATTAATGGAAGCTTTCTGAGGTTCCAGAAACGTGAAACGGCTCTTTCCGGTGATCTGGTCAATGGGATAATTAAAGGCCAGAGCCACTTCCTCGAAACTTTTGGCTTTGATCTCTTCCATGACATTCTGAGCAGTAGAGGTAGCTTCCAGATAAAGATTGGATTTTTTGTTCACGCGGCTGGAGGTAACAAAGCCCTGGAGCAGAACAATGGCTGCAATGGAAAACATACTCACTGCAATGATTACTTCCAGAAGCGTGATTCCCCGGTTATTCAGTTGATCAAAAGGATGATGTTTTTTCAAAAAGCACGCCGTCCTTTCTGCGGAAAAAAGACTTTTAGAGGGGACGGTATGCCCCCTCTGTCTTTCCTTTATTCTTTCGTTTGTTTTTGCGCTTCCTCACTGGAAGCAGCTTCCTTTTTCTTTGAAGCAGTTTTTTTCTTCTCCGGTTTTTCCATAGAACCAAAAATGTTTTTGGTTCCGTAAGAAACCTTTCCGGCATCCGGCTGGGTATATTCTGTGTTCATTCCATTCATGGAAAAGAGGTTTACAGTCATGTTTCCTGTGAGCGTTCCTGTGGAAGAATCAAAGGCCAGATTCAGATTATCCAGGGTCATACGTCCCGTCTGCTCTCCTATGTATTGGATGGCGCGTTTCAGATTCTTGTAATCGCATTGAATCTGCATGGTATCCTGGCTGCGGTACAGGGAAGGCGCGTAGACGACCTGTGTCTCATTGACGACTTCTGTCGTCTCCTCTTCCTGGACGCCTTCGATTTCATTGATTTGTTCCTGAGTTGCCTGGTTGTTCTGCTCAGATAAGGTTTCCCGCTCCTCTTCTGTCTCAGAAGGGACGGTTCCGTCCATGGAATAAACAAATTCCTTTTGTCCAAGAGAAAGATTGCCGATTTTTATATCAACGGCATTTTCCATATTTCTGGCAAGGACAATCCCGTCCTCCGGTCTGACATCCGAAGGAAACTGTTCTCCGTATTCCTGAATCCGATTCTGGATTTCATTGGTTTCCCGCACATAAAATTCTTTGTTTTTTGCCATTTCCAGAAGTTCATTTAAACGGACAGTCAAAGACTGACTCTGTTCTTCCAGCATCTGGGCTTCCTGAAGCTGCGGCCGGTAAACAAAGAAATAACTTAAGGCCATCAGAAGAATGCCGGAAAACATCAGAAGTATTTTTTTGTCTCGTATGGATAGCTTCATGAATTTTTCCTCCTATTCCTGGCTTTTGTCAAGGATGGCCGGTTCTGCATAGGTGCAGGTGACGGTCATTTTCAGCGCACCCTCTTCTTCCTGATCCAGTCCTGTAGTGGTGACATCAGAGAGGCTTTCAAAGGTACGCAGCTGCATCAGCGTATTGGCAGCCTCAGATTTATTGGTTACACGAAGAGCAAAACTCACCTCTGTTCCCGTGGAACTAAAGCTTTCCACGGTCATATGGGAAGGCATTTTTTCTTCCATTTCCTCGATAAAAGCCACCAGTCCCTCATTGGGGGTGTTGGTATACTGATACATATACTGGAAGTTTTCGTACTGGGCCTTGGCCTGGTTATAGGTCTGATAGATTTCTTCAATGGAACTTTCTTCATCGATCCGCTGCTGGATCTGTTCCATATCCCGGTGCTGCAGAACACGGATGCCAATACCGCCTGCGGCAAGGAGAATGGCGGCTGCAAGGCCTGTGAAAAACACAAGGTACGCGCCGCGAAGATTTTCGGCTCCAGACTCTTTCTGATGACCGGATTTGCCCAGCAGATTCACTTTGGACCGGATGGCTCCGGCTACTGCCACATAGTCAGCCAGCGCTGCTTCTGATTCTTCCGGAAGCGTCACACGGGACAGGGTGTTTAAAACGGACACCTGCATTCCAAGTTCACTGGTAAGAAGTTGGGGAAGCCCAAGGACACGGGCGCCCATACCGCAGCAGAGAATGGAAGAAAATTCCACATCCTGATTACGGGATATGTAGTAGTCCATCATTCGGGTAATATTTCCAGAAAGATAACGAAGACTTTCTGTTACTTCTCTTCTGGCCTCCCGGACAAAATCATCGGTATCCTCTTCTTCGGAGACATTCGGTGAAAGCTCCAGGGAACTGCGGAGGCAACGTTTGGAAGCAAGGACCTCCATGGCCTGCTCTATGTCCAGATTTTTGCCAAAAACAGGATACATACGGACAGTTTCTGCCGCTGCATCCACCCCGTAATTCAGGGTTCTCTGAAGAGAAAGCTCTCCATCTTTGAGAATGGTGATCAGGGAAGTCTTTTCTTCAATTTTGATCAGAACATGAACGCCGGAAGGACAGGTTTCCTTCATGGCATGATAAATACTCTCTCCCACGCTGCCGATCCGAACCAGATGAAGCCCTGTGCGTTTACAAAGCTCCTGATAAGCGGCGCAGATGGAAATGGGGGAAGCAAGAACCATAAGACGATATTCTTTGGTGGTTTCTGCGTCCTCTTCTTTTTTTTCTACGCCCATAATGTCATAGGACAAGCGATACTTCGAGGCGTCAATAGGAAAATAGTCAGAAGCGTTTGCCTCTACCAAACTTTGGATGTGGCTTTGCTTCATATAGGGAATGCGTACTTCACGATTAGCGATCCTGCTGGATGAAATAGCAAAGCATACTTTTTTTGTGCGGATATTATGGGTGGTAAGGGCTTCCTTTAAAAGGTCTGCCACCCCGTTGATATCCCGGATATAGCCATCTTCCACAGCTCCCTGAGGAAGGGAAACTGAAAAACAGCTTCGGATTTTTGTGTTTTTGCCTTTGACATCCATTTCAGCCACTTTCATTTGAGAAAGTGTCATTTCAATGCTTATGATTTTTGCCATAGGGAATTCCTCCATTTGTATTACGGGTATTTTTCCGATTACAAAAATTCATTTTTCCTGAAATGGACTTTTGTAACCGGAAAAGGTTTTCCGGTTATTTGTTTACAGGCCCAAAAGAGCCAGGTATTGATGAATCCAGGTTTGTCCATACAACGCTGTTACAAAAATCCCAGCGGAGAGGTAGGGACCCATTGCCAGGGTTTTGCCGGCTCCGGTGAGTTTCATTCTCAGAAGATGTATGAAAGAACCCAGGATACATGCAAGCAGAAATGCCAGAACGATATTCTGCCAGCCAAGGATCAGACCGCACGCGGCCATTAATTTAATATCTCCGCCGCCGATGGCCGCTCCTTTTGTAAGGAGATAAAGAAGCCACAGAGGCACGCTGATGGCTGCCGCTCCTATCAGGTGGGAAACCAGATGGGGAACATCCAGGATTGTTGCCAGAATTCCCAGAGCTGCAAGAAACAGATTTATCTGTACCGGGATTTCATATGTTCGCCAGTCTATGATACTTAGCGTCAGCAAAGCTGAGGCCATCAGGGTATAGACAAGGCTTTGGGCATTCCACCCATTTACCCCCACGATCCAGAGATAGAGAAGACCGTTGGCGGCCTCTATCAGAGGATACTGGGGGGATATGGGGGCTTTGCAGTTGCGGCATTTGCCGCCAAGAATCAGCCAGCTGAATACAGGGACCATGTCGTACCATTTGAGCCGGTTCCCACAGGTCATACAGTGGGAAGGGCTTTTGACAATGGATTGTCCTTCTGGTATGCGGTAAATGCATACATTTAGGAAGCTGCCTACGATGGTTCCGTATATAAATAGGATGATATATGGAATGATTTCCAGTAAGGGTAAGGGGATCATAAGGGGGCCTTTCTTGTTGCAGTGATAATAGAGCGCAAAATCACAGGTTATGCGTCAGCGCCTTCTTTGTTTTTCAGATCCTCTGGTGTATATTTTACAGTTACAGAAGCTTTGCTATCAATAGTTAGAACAGCCATGATCTTACTACTTTCCCAGGATTTGGATTTTAATGTGGTTTTATCCCAGTTGTTTCCACAGTATTCCGTTAAGGCGCTTTCTATGTTCTCCTGTCTATCAACAGGATTAGCTATTGCTGTTGTTTCATTTGGTGTAATTGTTATAGTAACTGTTACTTTTCCATCTGGGGTTATAGGAATAAGTTCACTGTATGTATTATCAGCTAAAGCTACCTGTGTTGCCTTTACCAGATTATCCAAATTAGCTGCATCAGCTGCTTTTCTGGATCTTTCTACATACTTCGTATACTGTGGTGCCAGAAGTCCGACTAAAATCGCCAGAATGGCTACTACAACTACCAGTTCCACCAGAGTGAAGCCTTTGTTGTTTTTCTTTTCTTTTTTAAATAACTTTAACATACTTGCTATCTCCTTTTATTATATTTTTATCCGCATATTTGAGAACGGACATATTGGGCTCGTTTAATTCTCCTCCTTTTCCCTTATTTCCTTACACTTTATGATGAACACAGCTTCCCTGATGTATCGCTGCGGGTCATCCATTTCCCAAGGCGTGATCTTACAGGTTTTCCAGACCGGAATACAGCGTTCCGATTGGCATGATCATGGCAATGACCAGGCTTCCAATGACAAGAGCCATAAATACAATGATCAAAGGCTCCATGGCGGCAATGATGGCCTGGGTGGTCTGCTCCACTTCTTCGTCATAATAGTCTGCCAGTTTATCCAGCATTTTCTCCAGATTACCGGTTTCCTCTCCAATGCCCGTCATGTGATAGACCATGGGAGGAAAAATGCCGGAGGTTTTCAGAGGCTCGGAAATGGGAATTCCCTTCATGACCTCTCCGCGAACGTCCAGCAGCGCATTGGCATAGTGGATGTTCCTCATGATCCGGGATACAATTTCCAGACAGTCAATGGTGGAAATTCCCGCAGTCAAAAGGGTGCTGGTCAGTCTTGCGAACTGGGCGCAGGCTGTCTTTACTGTCAGCTTGCCGAACAGGGGCATTTTCATTTTCAGTTTATCAATATAGAAACGTCCTGATTGGGTCTGATATAGCATCCGGTACAGGACAAAAAGCATCACCAGGCTCAGGGCCACCACATACCAGTATTGGCCCAGCCATTTGCTGGCGTTCATGATGCCCATGGTAAAGGCGGGCATTTCCACATCCAGGTCGGCAAACATATCAATAAAGATCGGAATGACAAACAGGAGCATCACGGCAATTACGCCGATCGCTGCAATAATAAGGATAATGGGATAAATGGTTGCTTTTTTTACGGTAGCCTTTAATTTGGCTTCTTTTTCAAATTGAATTGCCATACGGGAAAAAGACATTTCCAGGTTTCCGGAGCGCTCTCCCGCTTCCACCATATGTATGAGCATGGGGGGAAACACATCTCCCTGACCGCTCATGGAGTCTGCCAGGGTATTTCCTTTCTCAATGCTGGAGAGAACACCTCCAAGGGCTTTTTTTAATGTTTTGTTTTCTGTCTGCTCCTGGAGCATCTGCAGCGCTTCCTTCATGGGAACGCCAGCCTGCATAATGCTCACAAACTGCCGGCAGAATACGCTTAAATCTCTGGGCTTGATTTTTTTGCCAATGGAAAAATCCAAATCTCTGGTGAGAAGACCTTTTTCTTTAATGGATACGGGAAGAAGCCCTTCCCGCTTCAGGTATTCTGCCACCTTTTCCCGATTTTCCGCATCCATCTGGCCTTTTTTTTCGCGGCCCTTTTTGTCTACTGCCTTATAAAAATAGCCGGGCATGGCTTCCATCCTTTCCTTCTGGGTATTTTTGATTCCTGGGGACTACATCATATCAAAGTCCCCGAAGTTCAGCTTCTGGTTCATGGCCACCGGGTCACGGGCATACATAACGGCTTCCTCCGCGGAGACCACTTTTTTCATAAAAAGATCATAAATGGCGTCGTCCATCAGCTGCATGCCGGCGCGTCTGCTGGTTTGCATAATAGAAGGAATCTGATAGGTCTTGGATTCCCGGATAAGATTACGCACCGCATTGTTGGCAAACAGCACTTCCAGAGCAGCCACACGGCCGGAACCGTCTGCTTTTTTCAGGAGCTGCTGAGATACGATACATTCCAGGACAGCAGCCAGCTGAATGCGGACCTGCTGTTGTTGGTTCGGCGGGAAAACGTCGATGATGCGGTCAATGGTTTTGTCCGCTCCCACAGTGTGGAGGGTGGAGAAAACAAGATGGCCGGTTTCTGCTGCAGTAATGGCCGTAGAAATGGTCTCCAGGTCACGCATTTCTCCCACTAGGATCACATCCGGGTCCTGACGAAGGGCTGCGCGCAGGGCAGTTGCATAATTTTCGGAATCACTTCCGATCTCTCGCTGATTTACCAATGATTTCCCATGGGGATGAAGATACTCAATGGGGTCTTCAAGGGTAATGATATGATAGGGGTAATTCCGATTAATAGTCTGGATCATGGAGGCCAGCGTGGTGGATTTTCCGCTTCCCGTAGGTCCGGTCACAAGAACAAGCCCTCTTTTGCGGGTAGTCATTTCTAAAAGCTGGGAAGGAAGTCCCAGCTCTTCCGGTTCCGGAATGGTAAAGGGAAGGATACGCATAACAGCGGCCAGGGTTCCTCTCTGGAGAAAAATATTCACACGGAAACGTCCCACACCGGAAATGGCATAGGCGAAATCCGTCTGGCCCCGGTTCTCCAGTTCATTTTTATGCCGGGAGTCCAGAAGGGGGTACAACATTTCTTTCATGGTATCCGGAAGGAGACGTTCCCCTTCCACCGGGATCAGCACCCCATTTATCCGGAAACAGGGCGGCCGTCCCACAGTGAGATGCACATCAGAGGCCTTGACTTCTCCGGATTGGATCAAAAGTTCATTTAAATCGTACATAAGAGATACCATCCTATTCGTAAGATGCTTTCATCATTTCCTCAAAAGAGGTAATGCCTTCCAGAACGGCGCGTACACCGTTTTCCCGAAGGGTCTGCATTCCGCTCTCTCTGGCAGCCTGCATAAGCTCCTCCGTGGTTCCGTGGCTGGAAATCAGGCGGCGCAGGTTGTCGTCCACTTCCATGATCTCGAAAATTCCTGTCCGTCCAAAATATCCGGTCTGGTTACAGAGATTGCACCCTGCCGGTTCATAAATTTCCTGCTCTTTGTCCAGGGGAAGCTTCATGATCCGCTTCTCTTCCTCGGTGGCAGGACGTTTCTTCTTACAGTGAGGGCAGAGGCGGCGCACCAGACGCTGGGCAATTACGCCTACCACGGAGTCGGCGATCAGATAACGCTCCACACCCATATCTGCCATACGATCCAGAGTTCCCACTGCATTGTTGGTATGCAGGGTGGAAACCACCAGATGTCCGGTGATGGATGCCTGCACAGCAATGGATGCAGTTTCCGGGTCACGGATTTCACCGATCATGATGATATCCGGGTCCTGACGGAGAATGGAACGAAGGGCTGAGGCAAAGGTTAAATTCACCTTGGGATTGACCTGAATCTGGTTGATTCCCTCAATATCTGCCTCCACCGGGTCTTCCACAGTCACAATATTTACAGATTCCTTATTCAGCTGGGAAAGCGCCGTATAAAGGGTGGTGGATTTTCCACTTCCTGTGGGACCGGTGACAAAGATAATCCCAAAGGGATGGGCCAGCATATGGTCAAAGCGTTTCATCTCTTCCGGGGTAAAGCCAAGCTCCATCTTATTGCGGGTAAGTCCCAGCTTGGAGGAAATACGAAGCACCAGCTTCTCTCCGTGTACCGTGGGAATAGAGGAAACACGGATGTCGTATTCCTGTCGGTCCACCATCACGGTCATACGTCCGTCCTGGGGCTTGCGCTTCTCGGAAATATCCATGCCGCCCATAATCTTGATGCGGGTGGAAATGGCCGGAAGAAGACTGTTGTCGTACATCATTTTTTCAAAAAGAGCGCCGTCGATGCGGTAACGGACACGCACGTGGTTTTCCAGCGCTTCAATATGGATATCGCTGGCTCTCTGGCGGATGGCCTGTTCAAACAGGGAACGGACCAGCTGCACAATAGGGGCATCGCTGACGCTGTCTTCCAGATCGTCCTCTGCAGAAAGACCACGAAGCATAGCCCGCTCCTGGGTAAACCGGCGGGCTGCATTTAAAGTTTCCGCAGATCCATAAAAGCGGTCAATGGCTGCCTGGATCTCGCGGCTTGTGGCAATATAAGGTTCAATCTGAAGATTGGTTACAATGGATAAATCATCTATGGCAGCCATATCCATGGGATCTGACATGGCAAGATGAAGAATATTGGCATTATAGGCATCCAGTTCAAAGGGAATCACCTCATATTTCTTGAGGAGATCCACACTCACCAGATTCCGGACTTCCTCAGGGATGGTAATGCCTGTAAGCTGAACCACATGAAGTCCCAGCTGCATCTGAAGCGCCCGGGCAATCACATCATCCGAAAGATACCCCTCTTCTACCAGGATCTCTCCGATTTTCTTGCCGCTGCCCTTTTGTTTCTCCAGGGCACTTTGTAAGTCGTCTTCCGTGAGAAGCTGCTGCTTCACCAGAAGATCTCCCAATCGCATTCGTTCACGTCTCAGAGGCATACGCGTTTTTCCTTCCTTCCAGGAATATGGTTTTTGGAAAAATCATATTCGATTTTTTTATCATTTTTTGTATTTTTTATCAATGGTACTTTTGATCATAATTCAATTTGCCGAATTTGTCAATAAATGCTCCCCTTCTTTTGTCTGTTTTCCCAGTTGCAAAGGAGAAAGCCTTCTCATAAAGTTCGTCACTTTTTTATTTACTATATTTTTTTCAGAAAACATGTGGTTCTTCTTCTGATTTGGGCTGAGGCAGCCGTTCTACCGAGACTTTTTTTCCTGTTTTTTCGATTACCGTGAAATAGCCCCGTACGGTGCAGGCCTCTTCCGTGACCTGGGTTTTCAGGGACTGATCCACAATCTGGATTCCCCGGGACAATAGTTTCTTCTGGTAAAGATGAAGGCGGGCCAACGCTTTTTCTTTAACCTGTTCCTTTGTGTATCTGCCCTTTTCTTTTTGGAATTTCCGGGACAAAAGGGTGCCAAAGGAAAGGGGAAGAGTAAAGTTTTCAGTAAGGCGAAGTGGCTTTTCTTCCAGGAGCAGATCATGGTTTTCTCTTTGTCCTGGCCCCAGAAACAGATTCCAGGAGCCCAGCTTCAGAAAGAAGCCCTTCTCTTCTTTTCCGGTAAAGGTCTGTTTCTCATAAACTCTGGGAATGCTTTCGTAGTAAGCCAGCTTGTGGCGGACATAGATATCTGCATCTGAGGGAACGTAGTCATACCGGATTACCTCCTGGCTGTCATTTTTGATTTCCAGCCGCCCTTCCACCAGAAGCTCTCCTTTTTCGCAGGTATCTCCCACCTGAAGCACCGGCACTCCCCTTCGTGTTACCATATCCACAATGGTGCCGGTACACTGGGAAACCAGACTGCAGGGAGTTTCCTGTTCCTGTTTCTGGACTTTGGGAAAGGCCCCCTCCTGTACCGTGAGAATCAGGCGTACCCCTTCCACCCTGGCGGAAACCCAGGTGATTTCCGGATACGCCTTACGTACTGCCGCAGCAATGTCGCTGCAGTTAATCCTGTGTTTGGGAATTCCGTGGACAATGCCCTGGCCTTCCAGAAAGGACAAAAGCTCCGGGGTGCTGTTTTTCTCATTTCCCTCTATATGAATGTTCCAGATGCGCAGAGACAGAATCCCCGTAAGACAAAGAGCCAGGAGCAGACTGACAAAAAAGGTTTTCCGCTTTTGGTTCCGGTGAAGAAAAAAAGGCAGTCCCCGTTTTTCCAGAATATGTATCCGCACCCTGGTTTTTCTTCGGATGGGGCCCAGAAGAAAGAACTGTCTCAGAGGAAGGCTGCAGGTGAAGCTGGTTTCCTCCCAGGCGCAAATCTCCTTCAGAAGGATTCCGTTGGCCTTGCAAAGGTTCAGAAACCGTCCGGTCTGGGCTCCTGTCACCAGAAGCTTCACGGTACCGGACAGACGATTCAGGATTTTTTCCATGGGCTTTCCTCCGGCGGTTCCAGAAAGACGCCAAAAATGCACCCGGTAATTTCCATTTCCTCCCCATGGTAGCAGGGAATCTTCAGTCCCCTTCCCTGGATGGACAGCCTGCCATGCATGGTCAGGAGAAGGATTTCTTCTTTTGTGTAGCGGAGGATGCTGCGGTAATTTTCCACCACAGCCCGATGCTTTCCTGTCACCGTAACCACAGGCTCCCCGTAGGCCAGGTCAGCCGGAACCTCCAGCGCCGTTACCAGCTGGTTCTTCAGGTGGTCCATTTTTTTCATAAAAAATCCCCCTGGCTTTTTGTTGTAATGTATGCCAGAGGGAAAATTCTTATGCATCTTTTGGGAAATCCCTGATTTATTGCTTTTCGCGGAAAAGGATCATGGAAAACCAGAGGATGGTGTTTCCTCCCAGGTCATACTCCATCTGTTCCCGCTCAACGATTTCTGCGGCTACCACGCCATGGCTTTCCAGGCAGGGATGCATTTTCTCCGGAAAACGGCAAGGCTTCCCTTCCTTGTAAGCGCATTCCTCGCAGAGATCACAGGATTCTGTGGACAGGATATAAACCTCCAGCCCCTCTTCCTTAAGAAAGTCCCCCACCGCGGTGGTAAGGGCCTCATGGGCGTCTCTGGTGGAAAGCATCTCTTCCATATTCAAAAGATCTGAAACTTCTGCCACACTGGAAAAAAAGATGGCCTGGGGATAGGACTTGATCTTCTGTTCGCATTCTTTTAGGGTGCCCACTCCGGGAGGACAGGCCCAGGTGGTGTTGTAACGCTCACATTCTTTTTCACAGATGATCCGCACACGTTCCGCTACAGACAAATCCTTCGTTTCTATAAGACGATATTCATAAATGGGATACTGGGAAATAAATTCCTCAAACCGTTGTAAATCCATAAATCCTCCTGAAAAAGGCTCAGACACGAAGGGAACACTGGGCAAAGAGCGCAGAGACAACCGACTCATATTCCCTTAAATGCTGCGCTTTTTTTATTTTTTTCATTAGTTTCTCGCTGTCTGCAAACAGGGCGCCCTGATAACTCCAGAACTCCTTCATGCGGAACAGCACATTGCGCTCTCCACTGACCTGCTCCTGATACGCATGGTACACTTCCTCATGAAAGCTTCTAAGCACTTTTTTGTCCGGCATACGTCCTTCCCGGAACATTCCAACCAGGAAAGGATTGCGGATCAGTCCTCTGCCATACATCAGACTGGATATGGTGGGAAAACGCCGGGCGATTGTTTCACAGGCATCCACGGTGAACAGATCTCCATTGTAACAGAGAGGCATTTTGCAGACCTTGACTGCTTCCTCAAAAGTTTCCAGCCTTGGATGGTTCTGGTAATAATCCTTCAGAAGACGGGGATGGATGATCAGCTCCTGGATGGGATATTTCTGATAAATCTTCAGAAGCTCCTCCCAGTCCTCTTCGTAATGGGTTCCAATCCTTGTTTTTATAGAAATCCGGATATCCAGTCCGGAAAAAATCTGATCCAGAAACCGATCCAGCTTCTCCGGTTCTCCCAGGAATCCGGCGCCCTTGCCTTTGGCAGTCACAGTCCCGGAGGGACAGCCCAGATTCAGGTTGATCTCCTGATGGCCGTAATCCATGACAAGACGGGCTGTTTCTATGAAATCATCCCCTTGGTTGCCAAGGATCTGGGGAATGACAGGAAGCCCTGGATTGGTTTCCGGGGAGATTTCCCGGATTTCCTTGTCGCTTAGTCTTTTGTTGGGTTTGGCGGAAAGGAAGGGAGTAAAGTATTTATCCATGGGATAAAAAAATTTGTGATAGGCGTTTCGATAAATATAATTGGTCACACCCTCCATGGGTGCCATGTAATCCTGCATAATATTCTCCGGTGTTTGTGGTATTTTTGGCCCTTTTTTACTTATGGTAGGGCTCTCCGTTCTGGATGCGGAAGCTGCGGTAGATCTGCTCCAGAAGGATCATCTGCATCAACTGGTGGGGAAAGGTCATTTTGGAAAAACTCAGCTTAAAATCTGCCCGGTTCAGCACCTGATCAGAAAGTCCCAGAGAGCCTCCGATAACAAAGGTAAGGGAACTTTTGCCTTCCACTCCAAGACGGCTTAACCGCTGGGACAGTTCCACAGAGTCCAGCATCTTTCCGTCAATGGCCAGAGCAATCACATAGTCCTGATCCCGGATCTGTTTCATCAACCGCTCTCCTTCGATGTCCTTGATCTGCCGATTCAAGGCATCTGAGGCTTTGTCCGGTGTCTTTTCATCTGCCACCTGATGAAAACTGAGACGGCAATACCGGCTAAGACGCTTGGCGTATTCTGCAATGCCGTCATTTAAGTATTTTTCTTTGATTTTTCCTACGGTTACAATTCGGATTTCCATTAGTTTTCGTAATCCATAGCCGCGCGGTTACAGGTGACGCTGCGAACAAAGGTGGCTACCTTTAAGTGATCCGGATTGGTGGCATAAGCTTTCAGGGAAGCTTCCGAATCCAGTTCTGTGAGAAGACAAAGGTCGTGGGTGCTGGAAGCCAAGGGTGCAACTACTACTCTTGCGCTTAAAAGTCCGGGAACAATGCCTACCAGACCTTCCAGCCCTTCCTTGATCTTTTTGGCTGCTTCTTCTCTTTCTTCTCCTGTTACTTCTTCTTTAAAGGACCACATAACAATATGCTTTACCATAATAATTCCTCCTGTATAGATGATATTTTGGTTAGTATTCCAGATAATAGGTACGACTGGCTGTTTCACTGATTTTTCCGTTGGCTGCCACCAAAATGGCATAAAACACATGATAGCCCTGGGGCATTCCAATGGGTGTGGTGTATTCGGTACTGTTCACATCCGGCTCCTTGTCAAAGGCATAGTAAGCCCGGCAGCCATCGGGGACTGTCAGTTCAATGGAGGTGGCTTCCGTGTAGGAACCGCTTTCCGGAAGGATTTCCGGCGGATTGGGAGCGCTCTCCACGATGACATATTTCCGGCCGATGATCTCACTGGGAATGCCTTTTTTGTTATAGCCTATGGCGTGAAGCGTGGTGACTCCTTCTGTGAGAGCCAGGGGTTTTGTGTATTTCTGACTGTTGCTGTCTGGAATGCTTCCGTCCAGGGTATAATAAATATCCTCGTATTCTGCAGAGAGGGCCACCTCCTGCGCGGAAGTATAGGTTCCCGGGGGCAGGCTGCTTACTGGCTCCTCGCAGATATAATCGCTGCATGCCTCCCGTACCTTGGGGGAGGTACAGCTTTCCATAAGCGCCCGGATTTCCAGCAGTTCCTCCTTGGAATAAAGAAGCTCCAGCATCAGCTGATACAGCTGTACGCTGTCCGGATACTCCTGAAAGAGAGAACGGAGCACCAGAATTGCAGAATCCGTTTCCCCTTCTGCCTGTTGGATCTGGGCAAGAAGCAGGTTGGCAGAAAGGTCATTTCCCCGCTGCTCCAGAGCCTCCTGGGTATATTTCATGGCCCGCTCATAGTCACCGTTTTGAAATTCCTTACTGGCCCGTTCATAGAGAACCGGGAAGGTATGAAGCTGATGGTAAAAAAAGCCTCCCAGAATTGCGGCAAAAACCGCGCAAAGAATTACGACCTCTCTGCGCCTGCGAATCCAGAACAGCCGAAGCCTGCGGCTCCGTCTGTGCCATTTGGTCCGAAGATGCAGAGAGCCCTTAGAAGGTTCTTCCCGCTTCTTTTTTTCCATCAGGGTCTCCACAGAATTAAATTCCTGTACCCACGGAATTTCCGTGAGACAATTGGGACAATACAGGGAGCCCTTTTTTACTTCTTTGTGACATTTTGGACATTTCATAGGTTTTATTCTTCCAGATAATTTTGAAATTCTTCCATGGTCATAAGGACCTTACGGGGTTTGGTTCCCTCTTCGGGGCCCACCACACCGGCATCACAGAGCTGGTCCATAATCCGGGCCGCCCGGTTGAAGCCGATTTTAAACATACGCTGGAGCATGCCAATGGAGGCCTTCTCTTTTTCGATGATAAACTTGCCTGCTTCCTCAAAATGGATATCCCGATCTTCGCTTCCACCTCCTGAAGAACTGCTCACAGCCGTAACCTGCTGTTCAATCTTGGTGTCGTATTCCGTCTTGGGGTTTTTCTCTGCCAGATAAGCAACTACCTGGCTTACCTCTTCATCTGATACAAAGGCGCCCTGGAGCCGGGCCGGCTTCTGGTATCCCTGGGGATAAAAGAGCATATCGCCTTTGCCAAGGAGCTTTTCTGCGCCGTTCATATCCAGAATGGTTCGGGAGTCCACACCAGAGGACACTGAAAAGGCGATTCTGGAAGGCATATTGGCTTTGATCAGACCGGTAATGACATTTACAGAAGGACGCTGTGTAGCAATGATCAGATGAATTCCTGCGGCTCTGGCCAGCTGAGCCAGACGGCAGATGGCATCTTCCACTTCTCCCGGAGCCACCATCATAAGGTCTGCCAGCTCGTCAACGATAATCACAATCTGAGGCATTTTTTCCGGAGGAGTTTCTCCTTCCGGCACCCTCATGGCTTCTACTTTTTTGTTGTATTCTCCCAGGTTCCGGACACCATATTCTGCAAAGGTGTTATACCGGGAGGTCATCTCAGAAACGGCCCAGTTCAGCGCGCCGGCTGCCTTCTTGGGGTCTGTGACCACAGGAATGAACAAATGGGGAATGCCATTGTATACGCTTAATTCCACCACCTTGGGGTCGATCATGATCAGCTTCACTTCGTCTGGGCTTGCTTTATAAAGAATACTGATGATCAGTGTGTTGATACATACGGATTTACCGGAGCCGGTGGCGCCGGCAATAAGCAGGTGGGGCATTTTGGCAATGTCTGTGATCACTGGTTTGCCGGCAATGTCCTTTCCTGCCGCAAAGGACAGCTTGGATCTGGCGCCCTGGAATTCCTGGGACTGCAAAAGATCCCGGAGCATTACGGCGCTGTTTTCTTTGTTGGGTACTTCGATTCCCACGGCAGCCTTTCCTGGAATGGGGGCCTCAATTCGGATATCCGGTGTGGCCAGATTCAGCTTAATGTCATCTGCCAGGCTTACAATCTTACTTACCTTTACACCCATTTCCGGCTGAAGCTCATAACGGGTTACCGTAGGACCGCAGCTAACGTTGGTTACTGTAACATTCACCCCGAAGTTATGGAGGGTTTCCTGGAGCTTCTGGGCGGTTTTGCGCAGATGAGCATCGGAATCTCCCTGGGTTTTTCCATCGCCTCTCTTTAAGAGCTTGAGAGGGGGATACTGGTATTTTCTTTTTATAGGGGCTTCCTGCTGATTAATCTCCTTCTGGATGTTCACAATGCCGCTTTCAATCTCCTTCGGGGAAGACTTGGGATTCCTGGAAGGCTGTCTTGTGGCCTTCGGTTCCTCCGAAAAAGGGGGCTGGGTGTCCTCCGTGGGTTCTTCTTCTTCCTCCATCACTGGCTGAGAGCGGTGAATCTGAAACTCCACCTGTCCCTGGGAAGTTTTCCGTGAGGAAATTTCCTGGGAAGGCTTCTCTTCGGGAAGTGGCTCGTTTTTCTCTTCCTCTGGTTCTTCGGGAAGGGTTTCTTTCAATTTGGGAATCTGAAACAGATTCTTCTGCTTCTGTTTTTTTTCTTTGGGAGAAGCATGGAGAGCCTGGGTAAGCTCCTCTTCTTCCTCTTCTATCAGGGCTTCTTCCAGTTCTCTGATGCGCTCTTCCTTCCGCTGGCGGCGTTCCTGGGCGCGAAGCTCTTTCTTCAGCTCCCGCTCCGGCGCTCCCTCCAGATACCGGTCGTGGCCTCCTTTGAAGAGGCGGTAAATTCCTGTTCCCACTTTGTTAAGGAATCCAAAGAAAGATCGCTGGGTTACAATGATCATACTGATCAGAAGCACCATGACGATGATGACATATCCTCCGATTACCCCAAAGGCAGAGCTGGTGGATATGCAGATGGCGCCTCCCACCACACCTCCTCCGGTATGATAATCAGAACAAAGGGTATAATAATCAATAAGTGTGGTACTCTTCATGTATCCTTCTGTCAAAAGCTGTACAAAACCACACAAAAACACAAAAAATACAATGCCTGCAAAGACCTTCTTATAGGCCAGGCGGTTTTTGCGGTTAGACAGAAGAAAGGCAGCTCCAAGAAACAGAAGCACAGGAAAGGCATAGGCCAGAAGTCCCATGGCTCCAAAGGTGAAGGAACTGATGGCATCCCCGACGAATCCGCCCATTCCGAAATTACTTACCATCAGAATGATACATGCGGCCAGAATAATCAGAAGAATGATCTCATTCTGAAAACCACTGGATGCTGCTGTCTGTTTTTGTCTGCTCTGTGTTGTTTTCTTTCTCCCCTTCGTATTCTTACCTGAACTTGCCATAAAACGGCTCCCCTCCTATTTCTATACTTACTGCCCGGCGGCAGCCATGGTTAAACAAAAATTCCCACCAGTGCCAGAATCCCTGCTACAAAGCAATAGTACGCAAAAAAGCGGAATTTCTTCTTCTGGATCAGTCCCAGCAAAAGGCGGATGGTGAAAATACCTGTGATTCCTGCAATCAGCATACCAAGGAAAAAGGTAAAGCCCAGTCCCACATTCATGCCAGGAGAAGTAAATTCCCCCAGTTCAAGGAACATGGCTCCCAGAATCGCCGGAATGGACAGGATATAGGAAAATTTCACAGCAAATTTGCGGCTGAGTCCGCACAGAAGCGCAGCGCTGATGGTCAGACCGCTTCTGGAAAAACCGGGAAGTACGGCGATTCCCTGACAGATTCCCACCCACATGGCATCGCCATAGGTGGTATCTCTTGGGGTCTTGGTTCCGCCAGACTGACCCAGATCCACAATAAGAAGCAGCATTCCCGTGATCAAAAGGGCTGCCGCGCAAAACAGAGGCGAGATGGACGCCCGCACTACCAGGGCTCTTGCCTGATATCCCAGCAAAGCGGTGGGTATGGTGGCAACCAGGATGAGAACCGTAAACTTACGGTAACTTCCCTGCACCAGTTTGGCGTAATGAAGATGGTCTCCCGTTCTCTTATTGTGGATATACAGATGTACATTTCCCACCAGATCTCCCACCAGACCCACCAGTTCTATGGCGATCTGCCGGATATCCCGGAAGAAAAAGAGAACAACAGCTGCAAGGGTACCCATGTGCAGCATCACCTCAAAAAGAACCCCCGGACCCCGGTTAATGCCCATGAGAGACTGGATCAGATCCAGATGACCGAAGCTGCTCACAGGAAGAAACTCTGTAATTCCCTGTACAATACCTAATAAGATTGCATATAAGACTGACATATGTTTAACCTCATCACAGTCTGTCTGGATTTGTTTCAGACTGCTGTGTTTTTATTTTTTTATGTGGATACCCACTATCTTAAATAGTATAACACAATTTGCTACCAGATACAATGAAAAAGAAAACCCTGCACAGCAGCCGCCATGCAGGGTCTTATTATCTGTTCATTATTTGCTTGCCTTCGGAAGTCTGGCATCGATCATGTTGGTAAGATGATCTGTACAGGTAAGAGGAGCAACGAATGCACCGTCTTCTACTGCAACCAGAGCTGCGTCCTTGCATTCCAGAACGCCTCCGCTGATTTCGCCCATCTCTGCATAACGATAAACCGGAAGTTTCTCGTTCATTTCGTCAGAAATGTCTTCGATATCATCAAATGGCATTTCCACTTCGTAAACGTGAGCCAGTTCTGCAGCAACTTCCCAGTTGGTGAAGATCACGTCTTCTTCGATGGCCTGTTCTACTACCTGGAGTCTGCGCTCAGTATTGGTGTAAGTACCATAAGTGGAAGCGAATCCTGTTCCAGGAATGACAACGTCTGCCTTCTTAGCAGTTTCTGTCATGTGTGTATCGCAAACCATTAAGAATACCAGCTCTTTCAGCGCTTCTGCAGGAACGTCTTCGCCGAATACCAGAAGGGCTTTTACGCCTTCCATTGCTTCTGCGCCTGCAGTGATGCCCAGGTCAATGAGACCCTGGCTGTTATTCTTAGCTTTCAGCATCAGGATACCGTCACGGGCTTTTCCGATGTGTCCGGATACCAGAGCGATATCAGCAAGTAAGGTAGCAGCTTCTGTGGAAACCACATTCTGCTGGAATACGATCATTGCTTTCTTCGCATTTGCGTAAAGTTCAGCAACAGCCTTCACTTCATCACATACGGAAGCACCTTCTACAGATGCCTTGAATGCGTCAAAGCCTGCTGTGCCTGCACCCTTGCCCATGTCAACCAGCGCTTTTGCAACGCCTTTGAAGAAGCCAAGAGTATTGTCTGTGGTTACAGTCTTGTATACAAAGCTCATGTGATCCTGCTCATATCCTTCTGGATTTACAAGGATAACCTTCGCTCCGTTTGCTGCAGCCTGTTTCAGTTTCAGGCGGATAACCTGATTTTCTTTTGCGATGAAGCCAGCGCAAAGAATTACTTCTGCAGAAAGAAGTTCATTGATGGTGTTCGGAGATGCATTTACACCCAGAACTTTTTCCAGACCGTTTTCTCTGTTGTTGAAGCAGAGAGTCTTAGCACCAATGGAATCTGCCAGTTTCTTCATTACGTATGCTTCTTCGTTTGTATATCTGTCAGAGATTGCAACTGCCACAGCGTCCTTGCCATATTTTGCAGCAAGAGCTTCTGCTTTCTTTGCAACCAGAACAAATGCTTCATGGTAATCTACTTCTACCAGATCTCCGTTCTTTCTTGCCAGTGGCTCGAAGAGTTTGTCTCCAAGAACAGAGCAGTCGAAACCGAATTTACCGCGTCCGCAGAGAAGTCCTTTGTTTACTGCACCCTCTTTGTCCGGAACAGCCTTGATCAGCATATCGCCATAGCTTTCCAGGTGCATGGAGCAGCCAACGGAACAATGGGAACAGGTGGTATCGGTAACTTCTGTATCCAGAGGAACAGATTTTGCGATGGACAGATTTTCCTGTAATGCACCAGTTGGGCAGACACTTACACACTGACCACAGGAAATACATCCTGTTTCAGAGAGGGGAAGCTCCAGAGCTGGTTTTACAACGGTATCAAATCCACGTTTTACAAGACCAAGTGCGCCAACGCCCATAACTTCATCACAGGCACGAACGCAAAGTCCGCAAAGGATACACTTATTCGGGTCTCTTAAGATGAACGGATGCTCATCGTGGAATTCTACTTCGTTGATGTCTCCTGCAAAACGATCTGGTTTTACGTCGTACATATTTGCGTAAGAGATCAGCTTACATTCAAAGTAGTCTTTACATCCACATTCCAGACAGCGTTCTGCTTCTGCCTGAGCCTGTTCTTCATCGTATCCGAATACAACCTCTGTAAAGTTGTCTTTTCTTTCTTCTGCATTGAGCTGTTCCATGGTAGGACGGCACATTCTTTCACGGTCTTCAAAGGAAGCCGGGCTTAAATCGTTCCGTGTTACATAGTAGTTTGGCTCATATGCGATCTCTTCTCCGCGCAGGTAAGCGTCTACCACAAGGCAGCCCTTCTTCGCGTCTGCAATAGATTCTACTGCAATAGAGATCTTGTCATTACCACAGTCACCGCCGGCAAATACGCCAGGGATTGCAGTCATAAAGGTGTTGGTATCATATACGATACCGCCTTTTCTTGTAAGTTCTACGCCTTCGATTCCGGCAGCGTTTACTTTCTGTCCGATTGCCAGGATTACCGTATCCACGTCAATGGTCTTAGTCTCCCCTTCTACCGGAACAGGAGCACGACGTCCAGATGCATCCGGCTCGCCCAGTTCCATAACCTGAAGTACCATCTGACGGCAATGTCCGTTTTCATCAGAGATGATTTCCAGAGGATTGGTCAGGTTCAGGAAGATTACGCCTTCCTCTTCGCCCTCTTCAATCTCGATCATATCTGCAGGCATTTCGTCCTTGGTTCTTCTGTAGATGTTGTAAACCTTTTCAGCGCCAAGACGTACTGCTGTACGGCAGGCATCCATAGCGGTGTTACCGCCACCTACGATGGCAACGTTCTTGCCAAGGTCGATAGGCTCATTGCGAACAACCTTGCGAAGGAAATCGATACCGCCGATCACACCTTCTGCGTCCTCGCCTTTGCAGCGAACGCCAGTGGATACCCATGCACCGATACCAACGCAGACAGCGTCGTAATCTCTCTTAATGGTTTCAAAGGAAATATCTTCACCGATCTTGGTGTTAGTGATCATTGTCACACCCATTCTCTCAATCAGTGCGATTTCTTCATCCAGAACTTCCTTAGGAAGACGATATTCCGGAATACCATAACGAAGCATACCGCCAAGCTTAGGCATTGCTTCATAAATGGTTACGTCATGTCCTAACTGACGGAGGAAGTAAGCCATGGATAAACCGTAAGGTCCACCACCAATGATGGCAACGTTCTTACCGGTATCCGGCTCGCATTCCGGCATAAATGGATCTTCGCCGAACTCATCTGCATCTGCTGCAAATCTCTTCAGGTTTGCGATTGCGATTGGTTCGTCTACCATTCCACGACGGCAGGCAGTTTCACATGGATGAGGACAGACACGTCCGATTGCGCCTGGAAGCGGAATGTTTTCACGGATTAATTTAATTGCTTCTTCGTATTCGCCGTTAGCGATAAGGCCTACATAACCCTGGCAGTCTGTACCTGCAGGACATGCAAGTTTGCACGGAGGACGGCAATCTCCCTTATGGTTGGAAAGAAGAAGCTCCAAGTTTGTCTTTCTGGATTCGATGACACGTGGTGTGTTGGTATGGATGACCATGTTTGGCGCGATTTCTGTTGCGCAGGCTTTCCAGAGTTTGGGATTGCCTTCCATTTCAACCATACACAGACCGCAGGCACCGTAAATT
>SAMEA3387494__coassemble_2002_pt1 | contig 29512 bp, 27 predicted proteins | sample SAMEA3387494__metabat2_low_PE_043 | metagenome-assembled genome bin SAMEA3387494 (sample SAMEA3387494) | Felis catus | biome: Faeces | place: United Kingdom | collected 2012
AAAAGGAATCTGAAAGCCTTGATTTTAGGGGGTTAAAGATTCCGAGAGATTATATACCTATTTAGGAGGAAACTATGCAAGTAATCATTGTAGGATGCGGCAAAGTTGGTCGCACCCTTGCAGAACAATTACAGGAAGAGGACATAGACCTAACGCTGGTAGATCTTTCTGTAGAGAAGTTGAATGAACTTACCGACAACATCGATGCTATGGGAATCGTTGGAAACGGCGCCAGTATCAATACACTGGAGGAGGCAGGCATTCAGAATGCAGATATTCTCATCGCCGTTACCGCTTCTGACGAGGTTAACCTTCTTTGCTGTCTCATTGCCCAGAAGGCCAGCCATTGTCATACCATTGCCCGTGTGCGGAATCCAATTTATAACAAAGAGATTGGTTTTATCAAAGATCGTCTTGGAATTTCCATGATCATCAACCCTGAGCTGGCTGCTGCCCTGGAAATTTCCCGTTTGCTCCGTTTCCCATCTGCCATCAAAATTGACACGTTTGCCAGAGGCCGGGTGGAACTTCTGAAATTTAAAGTTATGCCGGAATTTGAGCTGGATGGAATGTCTGTTCTTCAGATTTCTGAACAGTTCCACTCCAATTTCCTGTTCTGCGCGGTAGAAAGCCGGGATCAGATTTATATCCCTGACGGAAATACCATCATTCATGATGGAGATTTTGTTTCCATGATCGCTTCTCCTCAGAATGCGGCAGCTTTCTTTAAGCGTATCAGTCTGAAGACCAACCAGGTAAAAAATGCCCTTCTGGTAGGTGGAGGAACCATCTCCTTCTATCTGGCCAAGGCACTTCTTGCCATGAAGATTGATGTAAAGATCATTGAAAATAACAAAGCCCGCTGTGAGGAACTCAGCGAGCTTCTTCCAAACGCCACCATCATCAATGGTGATGGCACTGACCGCAACCTTCTCCTGGAGGAAGGCCTTCCCAATGTGGAATCCTTTGTTACTTTGACCAATCTGGATGAAGAGAACGTATTCTTATCTCTTTTTGCCAAAACGGTTTCCCAGGCCAAGCTGGTTGCCAAGGTCAACCGCTTGAATTTCAATGACATTATCGACAGTCTGGATATTGGAAGTATCATTTACCCTAAATATATTACTGCGGATTTTATCCTTCAGTATGTCCGTTCCCTGCAGAACAGCATGGGAAGCAACGTAGAAAACCTGTACCACATTCTGGACAATCAGGCAGAGGCTCTGGAATTTTCTGTTGTGGAAAACTGCCCTCTCATTGGCAAGACTCTTCTGGAGCTGAATCTGAAGAAAAACCTTCTGGTTAGCTGTATTTTCCGCAATGGGGAGACTCATATTCCCCGGGGACAGGATGCGCTTCAGCCAGATGACCGCGTGATCATTGTTACCACCAACAAAGGGCTCCATGATATCTGTGACATCATAGAACATTAAGGAGGAGGCGTTGGAAATGAATTACTCGATCATTATTTATATTCTGGGATGGATTTTAAAATTCCAGGCAGTATTCATGGCACTTCCCCTGATCACTTCTTTGATTTACCAGGAAACAGATGCTGTGTCCTTTGTGATCACCATTGTGCTGTGTCTTCTTGCTGGAATCCCCATGACCTTGCGCCGTCCCAAAAATCAGGTTTTTCATACCAAGGAAGGCTTTGTTACCGTTGCGCTTAGCTGGATTGTTTTGAGTATTACAGGGGCTCTTCCCTTTTTATTCAGCGGTTCCATTACCCATCCCATTGATGCCATCTTTGAAACAGTTTCCGGTTTTACCACCACCGGAGCCAGCATTCTTTCGGATGTAGAAGCACTCTCCCATGGAATTTTATTCTGGAGAAGCTTCACTCACTGGATCGGCGGTATGGGTGTTCTGGTCTTTTTGCTCTGTCTTCTGCCCCTTACAGGGGGATACCATATGTCCCTTATGAAGGCAGATATCCCGGGACCTTCTGTGAGCAAGCTGGTTCCCAAGGTACGTTCCACCGCGAAGATTCTCTATGGAATTTATTTTGCTCTCACCCTTTTGGAAATTGTTTTTCTTCTGTTGGGAGATATGCCTCTGTTTGACACCTTGTGTACCGCATTCGGAACAGCTGGTACCGGTGGCTTTGGCATCAAAAATTCCAGTATAGGAGGATATAGTACCTACATTCAGGTGGTTGTCACCATCTTTATGATTCTTTTTGGAATCAACTTCAGTATTTATTATCTGATTCTTTCCAAAAAACTCATACAGGCGCTGAAAATCGAAGAACTTCGGTACTACCTTGGAATCATCCTGGTTTCCATCCTGGTGATTGCCTTTAATATCAAAGATCTGTTCGGAAGCATCTGGCAGGCCTTACAGCAGTCAGCTTTCCAGGTGGCCTCCATTATCACCACAACCGGTTTTGCCACCACAGACTTCAACGCCTGGCCAGAAGTCTCCAGGATTATCCTGATCATTCTGATGTTTGTAGGCGCCTGCGCCGGAAGTACCGGAGGAGGTATTAAGGTCTCCCGTTTTATCATTCTTTTTAAGAGCATTGCCAAGGAACTGCACCTGTACATCCACCCCAATGCCGTAAAAAAGATCAAAATGGATGAAAAACCCATTCCTCATGAAGTGGTACGTTCCACCAATATCTTTATGAGTGTTTACGTACTGATTTTTGCTTTTTCCGTATTGATCATCGGATTTAATGATTATGACCTGACCACCAACTTCACTGCCGTGGCCGCAACCCTGAACAATATCGGTCCAGGTCTGGAACTGGTAGGCCCCACTGGAAACTTCGGGCTTTTTTCACCTCTTTCCAAGTGTGTGCTGATTTTTGATATGCTGGCAGGACGACTGCAAATCTTCCCACTTCTGCTTTTGTTTGTCAAAGATACCTGGAAGAAGTTCTGAAAAAGAAAAAATTTAATTTTTTCACACTTTTTTCAAAAGGATATCACATAGTTTTCACATTCGTCTAATATAGTAGACAATGTAGAAAGCACAGAGCTTTCTAAAATTAATATTTTTCTTTTTCATACGCGCCGGTACAAAAGTACCGGCCTCCTTCCATTTATGGGACTTTTTTCAGATTCCTTCTCCATCAAAGGAGGGGATAAAACTTTCCTTGGCGGTCTCGCCTTCCTGAAAAAATCCGTTTTGAATTCCCATCTCCAGAGCTTTGTCCAGTACCTTCTGGTACTCCCGTCTGGTCACTTTCCGATTCAGTTCCTTCCTCTCCTCCTGCTGGTATATTGGAGTAAACTGATTCATAATGCTGATATAAATATCATCTCCGTAAGTTTTATAAAGATATTCCAGAACCTTTATGGAATTTCTGGTATGTCCCGGCAGAATCAGATGACGTACCACCGTCCCTCTTTTCAGGTATCCATTCTCATGAAACACACAGGCTCCTGTTTGTCTCACCATCTCTTTCAAAGCTTCCATGGCATATTCCGGATAATCCGGCGCTCTGGAACAGGCTTTTGCCAGTTCCGGTTCCATGTATTTAAAATCCGGCAGATAGATATCCACATACCCTTCCAGACGGCGAATCATGTCTGCCTTTTCGTAACCGCTGGTATTGTACACAACCGGAACAGACAGGCCCTGCCCTTTGGCCAATTTAAGACTTTCTATTACATGAGGAAGATAATGGGCAGCTGTAACCAGATTAATGTTTGCTGCACCCTGTTCCTCCAATTTCAGGAAAATCTCTGCAAGATGGACTTCCGTAAGTTCCTTTCCCCAGGTTCCCAATGCAATTTCTCTGTTCTGGCAAAAACAGCATCGAAGAGAACATCCGGAAAAAAATACAGCTCCTGACCCTTTTTCTCCAGAAATGCAGGGTTCTTCCCACATATGCAAAGCGGCACGTGCAGCAAAAAGCCTGCTGTCCATGCCACAATAACCCTTCTGTCCTTCTCTTCGATTTACCTTACATTCCCGTGGACAGAGGGTGCATGACTGGTACTCTGTTTTATCTTTCATAATTATAGAAATCTCCTCTGTTATTTTCCTATCAGTATACCATATTTTCTTTCTGTTACAAACTTTGGTAAAAAAGTGCTTACAAATCTCTAAATATGGGCTAAAATAAGTTTAAAAGACAGGACTTGAATGCTTATCCATCATAAGCATCAGAAAGGAGTATCACAATGAAGGAACAGGAAATCCGCCAGATGGTTCAGAAACAAAAAGCTTTTTTCCAATCTGGCGCCACTTATAAAACAGAAGTACGCATGGAGGCTCTTCGCCGTCTGAAAAAACAGATTTGTTTACACGAAAATGAAATCCATCAGGCAATCCAAAGGGATTTGGGAAAAAGTGCTTTTGAAAGCTATATGTGTGAAACAGGTCTTGTACTCAGTGAGATTTCCTATATACTTAAGCATTTGCGCCATTTTTCCAGGGAACACCGGGTACACACCCCCCTTTCCCAGTTCCCTTCCAGAAGTTTTCAGAAACCATCGCCCAGGGGAGTTGTGCTGATCATGAGTCCCTGGAATTATCCTTTCCTTTTGACCATGGAACCTCTGGTGGATGCCATTGCAGCAGGAAATACCGCCATCTTAAAGCCAAGCGCCTACTCCCCTGACACCAGCAGGCTCATTGTCCAGATAATCCAGGCGTGTTTTCCCCCTTCCTATGTTTCTGTGGTAGAAGGTGGACGGGAGGAAAACACCTGTCTGCTTAAGGAAGACTTTGACTATATTTTCTTTACCGGGAGCTAGCAGGTGGGAAAAGAAGTGCTCCGCCATGCAGCAGAGCATCTCACACCTGTGACCCTGGAACTGGGAGGCAAAAGTCCCTGTATCGTAGAAGCTAGCGCAGACATCAAACTGGTGGCCAGACGGATTGTATTTGGTAAATTTTTAAACTGCGGCCAGACCTGTGTGGCTCCAGACTACCTTCTCTGTGACTTCCGGATTAAAGAAGAACTGATCCAGGCGCTAAAGTCAGAAATCCAGAAACAGTTTGGGACTCATCCTTTGAAAAATTCTGATTATGGAAAACTGATCAGTCAGAAACATTTTGACCGGGTCACCAGTCTTCTGGACTCAGAAAAAATCATTTTTGGCGGAGCCACGGAACCAAAGACTCTTCAGATCGAACCCACGCTGATGGATGAGATAACGCTGGAAGATCCAGTGATGCAGCAGGAAATCTTCGGTCCCATCCTGCCTATCCTTACGTATTCCTCACTGGAACAAGCCATAAACATTGTAAACTCCAGACCTCATCCTCTGGCTCTTTATCTTTTTACGAAAAAAAAGTCCCTGGCAAAAAAAGTCACCCAAGCCTGTGGCTTTGGCGGAGGCTGCATCAATGACACCATCATTCATCTGGCCACCAGTGAAATGGGATTTGGCGGTTTTGGCGAGAGCGGAATGGGTTCTTATCACGGAAAAGCCGGCTTTGATACCTTTTCCCATTATAAGAGCATCGTAAACAAAAAGACCTGGCTGGATCTTCCCATGCGTTATCAACCCTATACAAAATTCCACGAAACCCTTGTTCGATTTTTCCTGAAATAACCAGATTCAAAAAAGCATCCTCAGAACTTCTTCCGAGAATGCTTTTTTCTTTTTATAACGTAGTCCTTATCTTTCAAACTTTTATATGAAGGATCGGATGCAGTGGGTATACGCCATATCTCACTCCGTAGTTTCTGCTATAGCTCTTGGCTTCTGCAAACAAGGGATCATAGACAAGTCCATTGACCTCTGCCCAGGCGTGTCCCCTTGCTGGTCCTTTGGAATCCACACAGACATAGACGTTGGTATAGCCCAGGGCTTTGGCCAGATATGCAAAGGCTGCTCCATCCGCAAAACAGTTTCCCCCTCCCAGTTTAAAATGGTCATTGGCATAAACTGCCGGCCATCCTTTGACATTGACAAAGGATCTGCGGATCACATAAGGCTTCTTGATCACCCAGTTAAAACAGGTCTGAAGTTTCTGCGCCTTGCTCATATTTTTGCTGGTGATTTTATTTACGATTCCCTTCGCCGTCTGAAGAGTAGCAAAATCATTGGCGTCCACGGAACTCATGGGCTTTCCCCCTGGATAATAATACTTGCTTCCCTTCTGCCTTGCCTCCAGTTCTCCTTTGGCATTGAGATAATAGGTGGTGGTTTTTACCTTCACAGTACCAGTCTTCATGATTCCCTTGGAATTAAAGTAGTAATACTTTTTTCCGATTTTCTTCAGACCAGTCACACGGGCGCCATTGGTTCCAAAGTAAGACTTTCCATTTTTGAAGGTTTTCCATCCCTTATGCAGATAACCCTTGGAATTGAAATAATAAACCTTCTTGTCAATGGTTGCCAGACGATTTTTGATGATGATTCCATTCTTGTCTGTATGATAGGTTTTGCTTCCCTTTTTGAACCAGTCCTTGACGATCAGATATCCCTCTGCATCAAAGCAATAGGTGTTTTTCCCAATACTCTGAAGTCCTTTTACCGGTTTTCCAGCCTTCACATACATCTTTCTCCCATCGGGGAGCTTGTTCCAACCCTCCACCAGTGGAACCGGGGTAGGCGTTGGAATGACAGAAGGTTCCGGAGTGGGAGTTCCTGTAACCTCCGGCGCCGGTGTCACTTCTGTTGTGTCATCTGCCTGTACCACACAGACAGAGGCTGCAAGCAAAAAACAAATCGCAGCTGTAAGAAAAAATTTTTTAATATTCTTCATATTTTACACTTCCATCTGAATAAGTGATCTCAAAGTATCCATGTCCACTTCCGTCACAATCATCGTATGCTACGCGGCTTACTTCATAGACTGCCGGAGCCTGCTGCTGTTGCTGCTGTGCTTGCGCCTGTGCTGCTGCGGCTGCCTCTGCTTCTGCCTGTGCCTGTGCCGCTGCGGCTGCTTCTGCTTCCGCCTTTGCTTTGAGCGCTGCATCGACACTTGCCTTATCTTCTGTGATAAAGCTGTGGAATACAAATCCCTTGTCTTCTCCTGCTTCCACCTGCATCCATCCTGGAACCATAGCAACTACCTTACATTCCGTTCCCATCTGGATTACTTTTACAGAATCAGCTTCTGCATCGGCTTCTTTACGGATGTGTACATTGGAGGATGCATACATGGTAAGCGGCGCATCCAGTTTTTTCTCCTCTTCAGTTTCTATTGCTTCCTGCTCTTTGCCATTCTCATCTTTATATTTGATATATAAGAAACCATACTGATCGTAAATCACAGCATCCGTTGCTTTATCCAGAGAAACGGTTTCGTATGTGTGAGTGTCACCGTTTTCCTCTGTCACCACAAGATCCGTCACCTCTTCCGGCTCCTCTTTTGTTTCTTCTTTTTTGGCTTCTTCTGCTTTTGCTTCACGTTTTACCAGCTCTGCCTTTTCAAACACACGGGTTGTCTGATTCTTTATCACAAGCTCGCCTTCTGTCAAGACCACTTTCAGATCTTCTCCTGTCTCTTCGGCAGCGGTTTCCTCTGTGGCTTCTGCTGCCGCCGGTTCCTCCGCTGCATAAAGAGCAGCAGGCGCTCCCAGCACCATAGACGCTGCCAGTGTCAGGCTTAACATGGTTTTTACTACGTTCTTCTTCATTGGGTCATTTCCTCCTTGAGTGTATTTTTATAAATCACGTGGCAGATGCCTTCTGTTTCTGTCAGCACCTCCACCGTATTCCGTTCGGCCCCCGGAATCAGCTTCTCTGCCGGAAGCTGGAGAAAGAATCCTCGATCACAGATTTCTTCTCCGTTTTCCACGTCCTTGGGAAATGCTTCGTATATGGCTTTTCCATTGATGCGAAGATAAATCCGGGATCTGTTTTCCAGATATTCGTCCTTCACCAAACCACTGATCTGTACATTGGGTCCCAGTGTTTTCATCTGCACCTCTTTCGCTCCATCCATTGCAGTCTCCTCAGCTTCCTGGGTAAGGGTAACCAGAGGCGCCTCCATAACCGGAGGATTCTGAGCCATATCCGGAAGGAAACGTTCTGCACGTTCCACCACTACGGTATCCGCAGCATTTACTTCCACATCCATCAACTGATAAGGAACTCCTCTGGAAAAATAAGCATTGGCATATGCATCTGCCATAAAAGGAAGAATGGCATTTCCAAAGGAATCTCTGTACATCACCAGACTTCCTGTTTTCACCGGATTCACCGTGGTGATCCTGGGATCGAAATTGCTTTCCACTTCCCCTACATAAGCATAGGTGGTCTGCCTGTCATAATAAATCTCTGTTTCCGGTGTCATAGCCAGGGGATACAGCATTTTGTCAAGATCCCCTTCAAAATCCACCTTTTCCTCATAAGGTTCTTCCTCATAGGGCATATGCTCTTTTTCAAGAGCTGTAAGCAGGGTATCGGCTGCCAGAGCAGCGCCCTTGTTATTCCAGTGAGAATCCCGTTCATGATAGAGGATTTCCTTCTGATCTTTTAAGGTACGGTACAGGTCGGTGTAAGCAACCCCTTCCTCTTCCAGTACAGGCTTTAATCTTGCCAGATTATTTTCCTCTGTCACTTTCTGTTGATAATAATAGGGCATATGCTCTCCGTAAAGAGAGTTCTTATTTGGCGCCACAGTAAACAGAAATTTTACCCCCTTTCCTTCCAGATACTCCTGCATCATGGAAAGAGAATGGGCAATGTTAAACAAACTTCTGTCCGAAAGAAGATTGGTTCCCTGATAATCCTCCAGAGAATCCTTATAATAAAGCCAGTTGTCTGTTCCCTGGATCACTCCTTCTGCGGTGGAAACTCCCAGAATTTTTCCGTTTAACAAAGCATTGGCTGTCACCAGTTCATTACGGAAGGCAAAATGTTCCTGAAAATAATCCCCTGCCTGGGGCAGCCACTGGGAATTCCAGCCCTCCTCTGTGCGAAGGGAAGGAAAAGCGGCAAGTTCCCGGTTCTCTGCGGAAACCTCCGGATCTGTTACCAGCATTCCAAGAGAGGGAACCAGACAAATTGCAAAAAACAGTATGATATAAAAGATATTCCATTTTTTCATCCTGCAAGCCCTCCCTAAAATCGAAAATAGATAAACGGATTATAGGTACCGCTGGCAAGGCTTAACACACAAAGGAAAAAGCCTGCGATGCTGCAAACAAATGCAGCCGATTCATAACCGCGTTTTTTCTTAAGATACGAATTAACAGGAAGCGCTGCAATTACAGCCGCCAAAAGGGTCACCAGATATACCGGCGTTAGCTGGGAGAGAGTCAGACTCATTGCCGCCCCATTCCATGCAAATCCACTGAACATTTCTTTGATCCAGAATACTCCCTGCTTCATGGTTTCTGCGCGGAAAAATACAAATCCAATACAAACTACCAGCAAGGCATAAATATGCTGAAAAACGCTTTTCAGCTTTCCGCCCTTTTCTCTGATAAACGGAACAAATTCTTCCAGCATCAGAAAACAGCCATGGTAAATTCCCCAGAAAATAAAATTCAGAGCAGCTCCATGCCAGATTCCCGTACAAAGAAATACGATCATCTTATTGATCACCGTACGGACTTTTCCCTTACGGTTTCCGCCCAGAGGAATATACAGATATTCCAGGAACCATCCAGAGAGAGAAATGTGCCATCTTCTCCAGAATTCCTGAATACTGGAAGAGATGTAAGGATAATTGAAGTTCTCCTTAAAGTAAAATCCAAACATCCAACCAAGACCGATGGCCATATCGCTGTAACCACTGAAATCAAAGTAGATCTGGAACATATAGGAAATCGCTCCCAGCCATGCGCCTGGCGCGCTGATCTGTCCGGCAGCTGCGCCAAACAGCGTATCCGCTACCAGTCCCATAGTGTTGGCAATAAGAACCTTTTTGCAAAGGCCTGCAACAAAACGACGGATGCCATGACTCACACCCTCCACTGTCTGCGTACGGTAATCGATTTCCTTTGCAATGTCGTGATATTTTACAATGGGGCCTGCGATCAGCTGAGGGAAGAAAGAAATATACAAAAGCACCTTGGGATAGCTTTTCTGTACCTCTGTGGTTCCACGATAGACGTCGATCACATAAGACATTGCCTGGAATGTAAAGAAGGAAATTCCAATGGGCATACGAATCTGCGGTACCGGTACTGCCATACCGGTGATTCCATTAAAACTTTCCACCAGAAATCCTGTATATTTAAAAATGATCAAAATTGCCAAATTACAGATCACTGCCGCAACAACTGCCGCCTTTTTATGATTTGGTTTTAAACCGATCAGATAGGCGCACACATAATTCAACAGTGAAGACAACAGCAGCATCAAAATATATACTGGTTCTCCATATGCGTAAAAAAGCAGGCTGGCAATCAATAACATGGTGTTTTTTGCACGAATGCCTGGAAGCAGGCAGTGCAGTACAAAAACCACCGGAAGAAATACGCACAGGAATACCATTGAACTAAAGACCATGATGTTTCCTTCTTATTCTCATTTGGCCAGAAGACCTATTGCACCGAGAATAATTTCCTTCCCCTGTTTATTTTTGTATACGCTTAAAATAAAGTGCTCATAATACAGCATCAGATCTTTTCCATCTCCATAGCAGCTGTCCATGGTTTTGATCTTTCTTGGTTTTCCAAGGAGATTCCGAAGAGGCGCTGCATTTTTTTCATATCCATAAGCCTTACGGAGTTTCGCCGTCTGTGCAGCATCATATACGCCTGTTTTCTTGTTCATATAATAGAATTTTTCATTTAATACAACAGGACCTTTTAACATTCTTCCAGAATATCCAAAGGCATACGTCTTACCGCCTACTTTTCTGATGGATGGCGTATAACAGCCATAGACGATCTTCCCTGCATAGGCAGCTCCGTTTGCGCCAAAATAGTAGCGTTCCATTGTTGTTTTGCCTTTTTTTACACGTTTGACCTTTTTCCATGTATTTGTCACACGTTTGCCATTTTCATAGAAATAGTATTTCCCTTTTTCTTTTTTCAGACCGTTTTTCACAGCCGCCGCTTCTACTGTCTGGGGCTGTGTGAAAGAAACGGCTGGTGTTTGTACCATCATAAGACAAAGTACGATCACTAGTAACTTTTTCCATTTTTTCATAATCTCTTCTCCTGTTATATTATTTTCCTTTCTGCTGTGCAGGAACAACTGATTTTTTCATATCCAAAAAGGGCCTGCTGTCCTTTTGACTTCAAGCCCTCTGTATGTAACTTAGAGTTCTACATTAAACGTTTTCTGTGTTTTGTAGATTTTTCCTTCCATTGCAGAACGATTCTGGCAAAGCCATTTGCCCTTGCGGAGCTTGGAATTTCTGGCTGCATTGGTATCATATGTATACCAGTTTTTACCGAGCTTAATTTCTACCCATCCGTGCTCCTGCCATCTTTTTACATTAAATGCATTCGATGTTCCAAGGCAGATACGCACAGGAAGTCCGGTGGCACGTTTCGCTAAAAACGCAAACGCAGCCGCATCGTGGTAACAGCTTCCTTTTTTGCCAATGATCATTTCTTTGGCAAATTTATTTTCCCAGCCTTTTTTTGCTGTAGCCGGATGAAATCCCATGACACGTTTATATTTATATGTCCTCTGTGCATATAATGCCAGTTTCTTCAAAGCAATCTTATCTGCAGTGCTGTCTGTGATTTTCTGTGCCTTGATCACTTTGTCCATGGTAGATAACAGCTTGGCGTCTATGGCTTTGCTTTTTTTGTAAACGCCCTTGGAATCAAAGTAATAAGATTTCTTTCCAATGCTGTACCAGCCAGTCTTACGAGCGCCATTGGCTCCAAGATAGTATTTTTTACTTCCAAGAGTCAGCCATTGTTTTTTCAGCATCTTGCCTTCTTTGTTGTAATAGCAGTATCCAACCTTTTCTTTTACCCAGCCGGTCTTTATTTCTTTCTTCTGTTCTGCAGTCTCTGCAGCGGTTGGAATGGCCGCTGCCTGAGCCGGAACACTTCCAAGCCCAAGACAAAGTACGGTTGAAAGAACAACCAGTTTTCTTAAAATTCCTTTTCTCCTCATGTCTTTTCCTCCTTATTGTATCTTCCGGGAATACGCCTGCACCGTATTTCCGGAAAATGATTTGCAAGTCTCATATGCTTTTATCACTTTATTATACCACAGTATACTTACCGCGTCTATCCTTTGGCACTTTTCGTGCAGCGGATCATCCTAGAATTTATAGACTTGATCTGACTTATAAGGAATCCTGGAAGTCACTGTGCCCATTCGGTTGCCCATATTGTCCCAGTATCGTCCATCAATTCTTACCCAACAATGGCACTTAGGAATTTCAATCACATATGGCGCATATCCCAATTCCTTAGCAAGCGCTGCAAACGCATTGGCAAATCCGTAACAGTTACCGGACATACTATTCAGTAGTTCCAGTGCACAGGTCTTAGGCCAGTTCTTTTTGGTGGTATCAGGAAATTCCCATGGATGGAATTTGATTCCGTTAAGGTAATACCAGCAAGTACGGAGTTTGGTACTTCTGCTCATAGATGGTTTCGTAATCCTGCTTACTACCTCCATGCACTTCATTTTCAGCTTCGCATGTACATCTGCCTTGGCATAACCCGCTTTTGTAAACGTGATATCCCCCTTTTTGGTATTTGCCGCACATCGTCCGTATTTGTCTGCATAATACAGTTTTTTACCAATGACATACCAACCGGGAATAGGGTTACCTTTCTTATTCACATAATACTTCCTGGTTCCCACCTGTATGACGGAGTTTTTCTTCGGAGTTAAAAGCTGTCCTTTTGTATTAAATACATAGTACTTTCCTTTAATCTTGTTGCTGTAAACAGCAGCATTGCCGTCCGGTTTAAAGAAATATTTTCTTCCCTCAATAATTTTCCACTTGTTTTTCACCAGTTTTCCTTTGTCGTAAAACCGGTAATATTTGCCCTCTTTCTTTAATCCGTTCTTTATTTCCGGTGGTTTTACGGGTGGCTGTTCGGGGGGGGGGTAGTTCTGGTGTGCCTGTTGGCACCGGCGCCTCTGTGGGAATCGGCGTTTCTGTCTGCGTTCCCTGGTCAGAAGCATACACACTCATGCTGCCAACGCCAATCAGAACCGTGGCAAGAAATACCAATGCCCCTTTTCTGATTCCTTTCTTTAACATATTTTTTCTCTTCCTTTCCCTATATAAATTTTTTATCATTCCTTTCATTGTACACGGTTATCACTTGCTTATCAAGACCTTACGACAAAAATATAATTTTTCTATTTTTTTCTTATAGAATCGTTAAAAACCATATTTTCTTTACACATTCCTACAGACAAAAACTGCTGCTCCTGAACGGAAACAGCAGTTTTTGTTGTTTGTTTACTTCAAAATTTCTGTTCTTGATACTCCAAATCTAATTCTTCCGCAAGATATGCATCACTCATGCAATGCATATCAGAAACCCCATCCCGAACAAGCTGATACACTTTAGAATGATAGAAAAAGCGGAGTGCCTCATCAAAAGAAATCCCCTCTCTCTTTGCAAAACACTCTATTACACGACTATATTTCTTTTGAAGTAAAATCGGATGTGCATTCATACCAGTTCACTCCCTTCAAAATAAAGAAGTTCCAATGCCTTCTCTGTGCGAAAACAGATCTGAAGATTCGGTTTCTCATAACGCAAGCGTTTAATCGCTTCTCTTTTATCAATCAGCCCATCAAAAAACAATTCTACTGTATTAAACACTTTATCATTGGCAACACCACCAACTACAAGATCATAATCTGATGTATCCTGTCCCCTCCGACAGTTCAATATGAAATCCAGCCAATCTTCTGAATAGGAATCCAGCTCCAATATTTTCAATTCTGATTTCCTATTTTCATCAAAAAAATATTTTGACACGATTCCCTCTTTTCCAAGACGTTTAAATCGTCCGCACCACTTCACTGCCTGTCCATACAATGGCGTAGCATAAAAGCCTCGGCCAAAATCTACATTCAATCTGGAATGGATTAAATCTGGTTCTCTGATTTCCAGATAGGAACCATGATATAAGATCATACTTCAATCCCTCTTTCTTTCATTATAGAAAGGATATCTTCCACAATATATTCACGGCCCTGAGTATGAAGGACTTCATATTCTGGTACTATATATCCATATAAAATATCACTTTTTTCTGTAAATGCCTGAAAAACAAGCTCTGCGTTCACTCCCAGTTTTGCAGCGACATTTTCAATACAAAACACAGCAAATTCAAGTTCTTTAGAATTTTTAATTTTTTCATCAACCATTATAAATAATCCCTTCCCTTAAAGCCAAATCATAATCTGTGTCCTTTTCTTTAGCATATCATATTCCCACAAGCTTATCCATTCTTTTTTCACTGAACTGATCTGTATTTGTATCTACCATAACTCCAGAACAATTAGAAAAAAATCCAGTTTAAAGGAGGGCTAAAGTCCTTCCTTTAAACTGGATGAAAGAGATTAACTGTATTTTTTATCCATAGTCTTAAAAATATTCTCTTAACAGCCAGGCAGGAGTACAGCTCCATGCATGACAGAAGCTGTTCACCTGCTGGTTTCCGTAAGGAGAAGCATTGGGATCTTTTGGATCAAAGGCTTCCCAGAAGGTGTCTGCCCCCAGGTTCACCATACCGCCCCAGTATACACGCATGAGTTCCAGGGCTTTCTCCTTCTCACCCACATGAAGAAGCGCCTCGATCACGTGATGATATGCATATGGAGTAGCCACGCCCATTTCCGGATTCACTTCCAGTAAATGAAGCATCAGCTCCCGGCTCTTTTTTGTCTCCAGCACATCTGCCAGAACCATCCAGGCCTGACTGGACCAGGAAACCTGTCGGGATGGACCGCTTACAAAAAATCCCTGTTCTTCATCCCAGAAATGCTTCACTGCATTTTCCAGAGCTTCCTTTAACAGTCCCTCAATGTGAGCCAGGGCTTCCTGATCTTCTGCAAGCTCAGCCAGGATCTTTCCATGACGGAGGCAGTAAATCCACACACCCTGAGCGGCTGCCTGACGGTCCAGCCCGTCTTTCCAGTCAATAAAGGCAAGCATAGGGTTGTCCTTTGTGTTCAAAACCCCATCCTTCATATCCAGAAGGGCCAGGGTAATCTGACGATATGCCGTGGGCCATAATTCCTTTACAATTTCCAGATCCTTTGTTTCCTGATAATAATCATGGAGAATGGATACAAAAAACAAGGAGTAATCCCAAAGGAAGGTATCATCCACCTGCATTACCGGCTCAGTAAACAGGCAGGCGCCGATTTTTCCGTCCTCCCGGATCAGCCCTGCAAACAGGTACATACAACGTTTTACCAGATCCAGATTGTGGAAGGTAGCATAGTTTGCCTTTGCCTGAAGACGAAGGTCTCCGATCCAGAGGCGCCGGTCTCGTTTCGGACCATCTTCAAATACATGCTGCATACAATCCTGCAGTGTTTTTAAACTTGCCCTGTCAATCTTTGCAAGGTCTTCCGGCAGACCTTCTATCGGCGCCACCTCATCCATGGAAACTGCTGAAACTGCAGTAAGGGAAGCATCTTCCACAACCACCTGAAATTTCTGTGAGGTATCAATTGCCAGGATTTCCAGATAGCGGAACGCATATCTTCTTGGAAGTTTCAGTTCAAAAGGCAAAACATCTATGTGAATAAATTCCTCCTGAATCCAACCCTTACTGATCCAGCCTTCATAGGTAGAGGAATCATCCAGAATTTCCTGTGGGATCTCTGCAAATTTCAGGCGAAGAAAAGCCGGTGCATCCTGAGGGCTTCCTGCTGAATTCAGTTTCAGGGTCACATAGCCCACATGGTGATCCCCAAAGTCAAGACAGATACTGTCGCCTTTTCTCAGATGTTTTTCCTTCATCTGTTCCAGTTCTTCTCTTGTTTCCACCACTGCGTTTCCAGAAGCATCCTTTCCAATGTGTACAAGAGAAACCGGTTTTACTTCCTGCTCCAGAAGGGGATGATCCAGTTCCCCTGCCTTTTTTACAAAAGCATCAATTGTTTTTCGTTTCATATCCGGAATGATACTAATCAATGCGTCTCCCATATTATACCTCCTTATGCAATGCCTCTCCATTGGTCTCGATCACATCTTTATACCAATAGAAGGATTTCTTTTTGTAGCGGTTCAGTGTACCGGTTCCGTCATCGTTGCGGTCCACATAAATATAACCATAGCGTTTTTTCAATTCTGCGGTGGATGCGCTTACCACATCGATACAGCCCCAGGAAGTATATCCCATTACTTCCACACCATCTTCAATAGCCTCTTCCACCTGGAGCAGATGTTTCTGAAGATAAGAGATTCGGTAATCATCTTCTACCGTCCATTCCCCATTTTCTGTCTGTACCAGCTTGTCTACTGCGCCAAGTCCGTTTTCTACAATAAAGAGGGGCTTCTGATAGCGGTCATAGTAGTAATTCAGCACATAACGAAGACCCTTGGGGTCAATCTGCCAGCCCCATTCAGAAGCTTCCAGATAGGGATTTGGCACACCCCCCATAAGATTTCCCTTGCCCTTTACCTGTTTCGCCGGATCAGCCGTGTCACAGATGCTCATATAATAGCTGAAGGAAACAAAATCCACGGTATTCTTTAAAATTTCCTCGTCGCCCGGCTCAAAATGAATCTCAATTTCATTTTCCCGGAAATACCGTTTCATATATCCTGGATAGCGGCCACGCACATGAACATCCCCGAAGAAGTCATTTTTATGCACGCTCTCCATAACCTTAATCACATCGTCCGGACAAGGCGTCAGCGGATAAGTAGGCATACTTAAAATCATACAGCCCACCTTAACTCCCGGCATCATTTCATGGGCAATCTTAGTGGCAAGCGCACTGGCCACAAATTCATGATGGATGGCCTGGTACAAATCCTGCTTAGACAATTTGCTTTTGTCTGTGTAAATGCCGCCGCTTAAGAAAGGCTCATGAAGCACAGAATTGATTTCATTAAAGGTCAGCCAGTATTTCACCTTTTTTCCGTATCTTGCAAAAATGGTGCGCACAAACCGCTCATAGAAACCAATCATTTTTCTGTTTACCCATCCGTCATAGGTTTTTGATAGATGAAGAGGGGTTTCGTAGTGAGAAATGGTCACCAGAGGCTCTATTCCATATTTCAGACACTCATCAAAAAGGTCATCATAAAACTGAAGTCCTGCTTCATTGGGGGTTTCCTCATCTCCCATGGGAAAAATGCGGCTCCAGGCAATGGAAGTACGGAACACCTTAAAGCCCATTTCTGCAAAAAGTTTTACGTCTTCTTTGTATCTGTGATAAAAATCAATCCCCACCAGCTTCATATTGTCTGGAGTAGGCTCTTCTGTTCTTGGTCCCACAATCCCTTTTGGAGTCACATCCTGGGTGCTTAACCCCTTTCCATCCTCGTTGTATGCGCCCTCGCACTGATTGGCGGCAACTGCGCCGCCCCATAAAAATCCTTTTGGAAATGCCATATTCTTCTTTCTCCTTTCTTTTTTCGACTGTTTTTACCGGTTTTCTTCCATATTCATAAAGCGGTACAATGCCCCCATGAGGTTGGCGTCGTTATAAAATTTACAATTGGTAATCCGTGGCTTGGGAACATAGGGGCTGATGGTACGAAGAGGATTGTTTTCCAGGATTTCTTCCAGGCTGGCATCCAGATATTCAAAAAGCAAAGGCTGCTGGCTGATTCCACCACCTACTGCAATCATATCAAGATCCAGCAGAATATTCAAATTATAAATCTGCAAAGCAAGATGATCGGTAAATTCTTTCAAACCCTTCTGCACATCTGGATTTCCCTCATTGGCCTCCCGGAAAATACGGATTCCATCATAGTTTTCTTCCGGTTCTCCGGTATGCGCTGCAACTGCCTTGGCAAGTCCCAGAGCGCCGTTGCTCAGTCCCCAGTAGCTTTCCATTTCCATGGGCCGATCCTGCTGTACACAAACGTAACTGTACTCTCCTGCGGTAAAACGGTTTCCACGATACAGTTGCCCATTCAGAATGATTCCCCCTGCAATTCCTGTTCCTATGACCACCACCGCGCCGTTGGTACATCCAGAGAGACTCCCCTTCCAGTATTCTGCAAGAGCTGCACATTTTCCGTCATTTTCAATGGTCACCGGAATGGCAAACCGCTGAGACAGTTCTTCTGCCACCGGAGTGGCGCAAAGATACGGGAGATAGCCTGCAGTTACGCAGTATCCCTTTCTGCTGTCCAGCATTCCAGGCATACTGATGGCAATTCCTGAAATCAGACTCCGGTATTTTTCCACCACCTGATCCAAAATCTGATAGAAATCTTCTTTTCCATATTTTTCATAGGAAGGGGTTTCTACTTTATCCTTTTCCAGAATTACTGCATTTTCATCCATTAATGCATATTTGGTAAAAGTTCCGCCCACATCCAGTACCAGATAATTTTTCATGGCTTTTTTCTTCCCCTGCCTTTCTTATCAGTTCTCTTTGAAGTTCAAAGCCAGCTTCGCAAAAAAGTCTTCCAGCGTCAGTCGGGCATCCAGATACTTATAGACCCGGATCTCCCGGTTATCCTGTCCGTGAATATAAGTCATATCTTCTGCAATCCTTGGCGCCGGAACCAGATCATAGCTGACTTTTTCCAGTTCTTCCATAAGAACGGCAATGGTTCCCTGATCTCCCAGACCCCAGATTTCTCCATGGGGCCATGCCATTTCATATTTGGCTGCAAATTCGTTGAATTCCACCATCTGACGGAACAGGTATTCTCCAATCTTTCCACAGGGGCGAACTTTTAACTGAAGTTCTGCCAGAGATACTGCCATCACCTTATAAAGGCTCATTGGCACCTGCCACAGAGGTACCTTGGAAGAAAATACCACATTGGCGGCATGAATATCCATCATCAGATTAAATTCAAACCCTCCCTTGGGATAATCCCCGCCGCCGATCCAGATTACTGTCATGCGCTCTGCAATTTCCGGCTTTAACAAAAGCGCGCAGGCCACGTCAGTCAGCGCACCCTGGCAGGCGATATAAAGGGGACGTGTATCCTCTTTCATAGCTTCCTCGATAATAAATCTGGCGCCCTCGGAATCAATGGGCGTATGTTCATCAGAAAGTCCTGTTGCTGCTCCCATCAAAACCGGGTACTGATCCGTAAGTCCCATAAGATCCATTACCTTTATGATTTCATCATAGCTCGCCTTTGCCGTTCCTTCTGTTCCATAGTTCTGAGGATTCTTCCAGAAATGACCTGCCACCAGGCCTTTTACATCAAATCTTGGGGTCATGAGATGATGGGCAACGGCAAACTGATCATCTGCCTCATTTTTACAGTCTGTATGTACAATAACACGAACCTTTTTGTTTTCCGGCACTGTATATTCATAATTCCACATAATTACTTTCCTCCTGTATCTGTTTTATCACGAAAAGACTCTGACAGATACTCTATGTCAAACTCTGTCGGAGCCTTTTCCTGTTTTTAAAATGTTATTTATTTGTTTCTTTCTGACGGTCGTTCAGCTCTGCACGAATCTGAGGATATTTTTTATCCAGGTCATAAGGAATCATGATCAGGATTGCAATCACCGTAGAGATCAGAGACAGACCACCGAAGGCAAAGTTGATGGCGGTATGTGTCTGCGGGAAGTTTGCTGCAATATCCAGTCCCTCTGCAATAGCTGCATCCATCTTTGCTGCATCGTAGTTACCCCAAACCAGGAGCGCAGATACAACTGCAGATGCAGAAGCAGAAGACAGCTTGTTCATAAATCCGGAAAGGGCATTCTGGGTTCCTCCAAGATTTCTTCCCACCTGCCATTCTGTATAATCAAAGATATCCGGCATCATGGAGAAGAACATACTGGAACGGAAGCCAAAGCCAAGACCGATCAGTCCCAGAGAAACGGTTGCAATGGTTCCATTTGAAGTAAAGAACAGAATCGCATAACCGATCACGTCCACAATGGCGCCAAACTGCATTAATTTTACCTTTGCTACTCCTTTTCCGTTCAGGTAAGCAGCCAGGATCATAGTTGGAATGGCAAGGAGTGTCAACAGTGTCAGCGCGGTTGGCATCTGAGAAGCATCTCCTACAATGTAGCTGTAGTAATACTGCATGGCTCCATACATACCCAGGTATCCCAGGAACAGGAAGAATACCAGTCCCAGAAGCATGATATAGTATTTGTTTTTAAATACATTTTTCAGATCCTTCAAAAGAGAACTTTTCCCAGCACTCTGTGTAGGAGGATTGATTTCCACGGTACTTGCCACACAGATGGAAATAATCACAATTACAATAATACCAAGTACAATATTTGTGTTACGGTATCCTGCTGCCAGAGCTGCTCCGGTTGCATCCTTGGAGCCAGCAAAGTAATATACCATTGGAAGCACAAACAGAGAAGAGGTTAAAGAACCAAGATTGGAGAACACAGTACGTGTCGTTGCAATTTTGGTACGCTCGGTAGCGGACGGAGACAGAGCCGTTACAATAGGTGCCATGGGAATATTTACCAGTGTGTATCCAAATGAGAATATAATATAGGTAATGTATGCCCATGCAAGTTTGCCGCCCTCACTCCAGCCGGTGGGTACAGAGAATAACAGTACCATGCCCACAGCAAGAACCGGAGCTCCTATCAGCATCCAGGGACGATAACGACCCATTTTTGTATCGGTACGGTCTAACATAGCTCCTACCATGTAGTCTGTTAATGCATCAATAAATTTTGTTACTACAAACATAAATCCTACTGCACCAGCAGAGATTCCTGCACAGTTTGTGTAATAGAACAGAAGATAGGTATTGGCCAGAAGATATGCCAGGTTACAGGCATAATCACTGATGCCGAAGCCGATACGCTGTCTCCATTTGAAGCTTTTTGTCTCATAATAAGCTGCTTCATGTTTTAAGATCTGCATCTTACTTTCCTCCCTTGTATCCGGCTATCTGCGCCGGTTTTCTTTTGTTTTGATAGGTTCATTATAGAGAAAAAAGCAAAACCAAAATATCATTTTTTTGATATTTATATCAAAAATCCGCTCTCTTTTTCAGGAGCGGAATTCTTTTTCTTTATATCGATTGCGATACTGCTTTGGTGTCATATGCATATATTTTTTGAACACACTTCCAAAATGACTCTGAGAATAAAAACATACATAATCACTGATTTCCGACAGTGAAGCTTCTGAATACCGGAGAAGATTGGCTGCCCGCTCTACCCGAAAATGCAGAAGATAATCCTGAATACTCATCCCCATATCTTCCTTAAAGCATCGGGAAAGATGGCTCTGACTGATGCCCAGCTGTTTCGCCACCTGCTCCAGACTGATTTTTTTGTTGTAATTTTTGTGGATAAAGTCCTTGCATTGTTCTGTATAACTGGAATTACGTTTTTTTCTCTTTGTCTCTGCCACCAGCCTGGTAAATTCATAGACTGATTTTCGATTATACTCCAAAAGTTCCTCCCTGCTGGTAGATTTATCAATGTAATTGATAAAGATATCGCTGAGACGGTAAGCCTCCGTGGGAGAAACACCCCCGGAAATTGCTTCCCTGGTTGCCATGGCAATAGAAACAATCGCCAGATTCTTCTGGTGATTCACCTGCTTGCCAGACAAAATCCCGGAGTGCTCCATCAGGGCATCCATGCGTTCCAGAATCTCCCCGGTGTTTCCCTCCCGGATACAGTCCATCACATATCGTTCCTCCTGATAAGTATGATGGGAAATGTCTTCGTCAATCCGTCTCATATCGATTTTGGTATTCTCCCGGTCTACCATAAGTCTATCTGTAGAAAGGGCAAGACCATTGGCATCCCAGATTTCTTCCACGGTAACAGTCTTGTTTTCCCCAAGTTCATAAAGCAAGCCAGCGAAATTCAACAACCGCATGACGGTACTTTTTTTCGGCTTTTTTTTCAGAGTATCCGGGATCTGATAAGCCCGGATATACTGATTCAACTGGATAAAATTCAGTTCCTCCATGCATACAGGACCGGTAAAAAAATAGCCTTTTTTTGTCCTGACACATACAAAGTACAAGGCATGTGCATCCTGATACAAAACCGGAAGCTTCTGAGCATCGGTCTTTTGGATCAGCAGCTCTACCAGGGTCCTGGAGTGAAGAAAAGGACTTTCTTCTTCCATATAATTTCCAAAACTTTTCAGTTCTTCTTTCCCTTTTTCCTTCCAGAACACCGGCATTCCCCATAGAAATTCCAGTTTTTTCATGTACTCCATCACAAAACCCTCTTCTGCTCTTTTTTTACATAAAAGTCTACGATATCCTCTTTCAAAATTCAACAAAATCTGGCCTTTTCTATTTTTCAACTGCATTTTAACCACCAACAGCCGGACAGATTGTCCGGCTGTAAAACTTTTATTTTTATGAAATCTCATTCTATTAATGTGTCAGTACCTGAGATACGGCATGTTTCCATCCTGCATATTTCTCTTCCCGTACTTCTTTGTCCATCTTAGGTTCAAAACGGGTACGGCTCATTTTTGCAAACAGTTCTTCTCGTTCATAGATGCCTGCTGCAATTCCTGCCGCATATGCAGCTCCGATTCCGGATAATTCTTCTGCGGAAGGTACCTGCACAGCCACGTGGGCCATATCGCTCTGGAACTGCATCAGATACTGATTCCTTGTGGGTCCTCCATCTACTCGAAGTTCTCCGATTTCAATGCCGGATTCCTCACTCATGGCTTCGATTACATCCGTAATCTGGTAAGCGATACAATCCAGTCCTGCCCGTACTACCTCTGCCCGTTTGGTGGTTCTTGTGACACCACTTAAAATTCCGGCGGCATCACTGTCCCAGTATGGCGCTCCCAGTCCGGTAAAGGCTGGAACCAGATATGTTTTGTCGTTGGGATTGGCCGCAAGAGCCAGCGCTTCTGTTTCTCCCGGAGAAGAAATCAGCTCCAGGTCGTCCTTTAACCAGGTAATGACTGCACCGGTATAATTGATATTTCCTTCCAGTACATAATTCACTTCCCCGTTTAATTTCCAGGCAAGGGAGGTTACCACCCGTCTGCTGAATACCGGTTCTTTTCCAATGTTCATCATAATGGAAGATCCGGTTCCATAAGTGGTTTTAATCATTCCCCGGTCAATGCATCCCTGTCCGAACAGCGCTCCATGGGAATCCCCAAGAACCCCACGGATGGGAATGGGCTTTTCCAGATAGCCGCCAAAATCTGTCCTTCCATATTCCCCGTCAGAATCTGTCAGTTCTGCCAGAGCGCAGGTGGGAATCTGGAAGAGTTCACACACCTCTTCATCCCAACAGAGTCTGGAAATATCAAACATCTGGGTACGGGACGCATTGGAATAATCCGTACGGAATTCTTTACCCTTAGTCAATTTATATACCAGCCAGCTGTCAATGGTTCCACAGCAAAGCTCACCTTTGTCCGCTTTTTCCTTTGCGCCTTCCACATTTTGAAGAACCCAGGCAATTTTGGCTGCAGAAAAATAAGGGGAAAGCTGCAGCCCCGTATGGGAACGGATCATTTCTCCGTGTCCCTCTGCCTCCAGTTTCTCGCAGATGGCCGCGCCTCTTGCACACTGCCATACCACGGCATTATAAACCGGTTTGCCGCTGGTCCGCTCCCAGACCATTGCGGTTTCTCTCTGATTGCTGATTCCAAGAACTGCAATCTCCTTTTTATCGATTCCGGCCTTTTCCACAAGATTTTTTACCGCCTGAACGGTATTGGTATAAATCTCCTCCGGATCATGCTCCACCCAGCCCCGCTCATCAATATACTGTTTATGGGGCAGGTCTGTCCGGCAGAGAAGGCTTCCCTCCTCATCAAAGAGGAGGGCCTTGGTTCCCTGTGTACTCTGGTCGATTCCCAATACATATCTGCTCATATTATTTCACCAATTCTGCTGCTTTTTTTGCAATTCCTTCTGCATTTAATCCGTAGTAATCAAATACTTCTTTAGAAGTTCCGGTGATTACCGGCGCATCCGGAAGGCTTAAATTCACTACTTTTCTCGGGCATTCACTGCCTACCACCTGGCTTACCATGGAACCCAGTCCGCCGAAAGGCGCATGTTCTTCTACAGTCAGAACTGCTTTGGCATTTTCTGCTGCCTTTACCACCGCTGCTTTGTCAAGAGGCTTTATACAGTACATATCTACAACCGTTGCGCTGATGCCCTGTTCTTTTAACAATGCTGCTGCGTCTACTGCCGGTTTTACCATTTCGCCGCAGGCGATGATAGCCACATCGGTACCTTCACAGACAACCGTTGCTTTGTCCATCTCAAATGGCACATGATCTTCTTCATAAACCGGATCTACCGCATTACGTCCCACACGGATATAAGCTGGTTTTTCATCCTTCAGAAGCGCTTTTACCAGTTCTCTTGTCTGTAAGTGATCGCTGGGAATATACACACGCATATTGGGGATGGCTGCCATAGCTGCGATATCCTGTGCAGAATGGTGGCTCATTCCCAGAGCGCCGTAGCTGACGCCGCCGCTGATTCCGATCAGTTTTACATTGGTATTGGAGTAAGCCACATCCACCTTTGCCTGCTCATAACTTCTTGTGGAAAGGAAGCAGGCGGGAGAAACCGCATATGCTTTTTTTCCGCATTTGGCAAGTCCTGCTGAAATACTTACCAGATTCTGCTCTGCAATACCGGTTTCCACAAACTGTTCCGGATAGGTATCTGCAAAAGGAGTAAAGGAACCGCTGCCTCTGGAATCGCTGCACAATGCCACAATGTCCTTATCTGTTTTTGCTGCTTCCATCAAAATCTCACAAATCATCTGTTTATTGGCAATTTTACTCATGAAGGGCAGCCTCCTTTCTCGCTTCTAAATCTTTCATGATTTCGTTATACTCTTCCTCATTTGGTACATGATGATGCCATCCTGCCTTGTTTTCCATAACCGGAGAACCACAGCCCTTAATGGTATTGGCGATCAGTACCGTTGGTTTTCCTTTTACAGTTTTTGCTTCTTCAAATGCTGCGATCAGCTGGTCAATGCTGTTTCCGTCCTTCACATCGATCACATTCCAGCCAAAGCTTCTGAATCTTTCATGAAGATCATCGTGATGCATCACATCTTCGGTGTTTCCGGAAATCTGCAGACGGTTTCTGTCAACCACCGCACAAAGGTTATCCAGCTTGTAGTGAGAAGCTGCCATAGCGCCTTCCCACACAGATCCTTCTGCCAGTTCGCCATCGCCCATTACTGTATATACACGGTAGTCTTTTTTGTTCATCTTTCCTGCCAGAGCCATGCCGACGCATACCGGAAGTCCATGTCCCAGGGAACCGGAGTTCATTTCAATGCCCGGAAGTTTGTTGTTTGGATGTCCAATGAATTTGGAACCAAATTTACTGAATTTTTCCAGTACCTCTTCCAGAGGGAAAAAGCCTTTCTTCGCAAGTACGGCATACAGCGCTTCCACAGAATGCCCTTTACTCATAACAAATCTGTCCCGGTCATCGTCTTCCATATTTTCCGGGCTGATGTTCATTTCTTTAAAATATAACGCGATCAATGTATCGATCACACTCATGTCGCCGCCGATGTGTCCGGCTTTTCCGGCACAAATGATTTCAATGACATCTTTTCTTAACTCATAAGATAAAGCGGTCAGATTTTCCATTTCCTTCTCTCCTCTCATTCTCCTCTTAAATATGCTTTTACATCTTCTTCAATGGGATCGTATAAATCCGGAGCCACGCCAATGTATTTACATGCCTCGTACAGTACCGGCACTACATCTTTATGAATACCAACACAGTGATGGATGTATGGTCCTTCTACGATCTTCGCTTCCAGACGTTTGATGTTGTCTACCTCAACCCAGAGATAGGTACCCATGCCTTTTGGTCCATCCACGCCTTTGGCATTTCCAAGAAGCAGAGAATATTCTCCATTGTCGCCGTCAAATCTTGCCAGAGTGATCTCACCGTGTTTTGCTTCTGCGGTGATTGCTCCCGGATGGTCAAATGCCAGCGGATAGGTAATCTTCGGTGTTTCTCTTGCCACAGAAATCGGCCATGGTCCACAGTGCTGGAGAAGTTCTCCGTTTTCGATATCCGGATGACGAATGGTCCAGTCTGCAAAGAAGCTTCTTGTCTCTCCCATGCCGGCAGCTTCTACCATTAAAGCTGTAATTGCGCCATGAATATCGGTCTCACAGACAACCGGGATGCCTTCCTCATTGAGAAGAGAATTGGCTGCACATGGCATAATACCCAGTTCACACTGCAGCTGATTCCAGCACTGGATGGCAGCTGCCTGACAGCCATATTTGGTGATCAGGTTCTTCATGGCAACCTTCAATGCCGCTACATTTTCCAGTTCCTCTTCCTTCACTTCGATGATCATCTTCTCTTTGCAGTATGCGATCACCTTGGCAACTTCTGTGCCTTCTTCTTTTACTTTTTTCACTTCATCGGTAAGCTCCGGCATTGGAATCGGAGAAAGCTGAATGTTGAATTTTTCCAGCAGTTCTCCTTCGTTGCACATGGTAGTCCAGAAATCAAATGGTCTTGTGGAAATCTGAAGGATTCTCATGTTGCGGAATTTCTTTACCACATTACATACAGCCAGGAAATCACGAATGCCACGTTCAAATACCGGATCATTAAGACGGCAGTTGGTCATGTATGTAAATGGAATACGGAATCTTCTTAATACCTTACCTGTGGCAAACAATCCGCACTGGGTATCACGAAGACGAACTCCATCTGGCTCCGGACGTTCATCTAATGGTCCCCATAAAAGAACCGGTACGTTCAGTTCCTTTGCAAGACGGGCACATTCATATTCTGTTCCGAAATTGCAGTGAGGCAGGAACAGACCGTCAATCTTTTCCGCTTTAAACTTCTCTGCGATTTTCTTCATATCTTCATCGTTATAAAGAAGTCCTTCTTCATTAATATCAGTAATATCTACAAAATCCACGCCCAGTTCTTTCAGTCTGTCTGCAGTCAGCCCTCTGTATTTAATGGCATCCGGCGCGCTGAAAATACTTCTTCTTGTTGGTGCATACCCTAATTTAATGTGGTCCATTTGTTTTTCCTCCCTGTTTATACGTTTTATTTTTGTTTTTATGACAGATCGATATTTCTGGTTTCTTTCTCTTTGTTTCTAAACACTATTATAAACTGTTTACATATTTTTTCAATATACTTTTATGTATTTTTTCGTAAAACATGATTTTTCACAATTTTTTTCCGCTTTTTTGTATATCTTCCCTAATTCTTTCCGGCTTTTCCCTCATTCCACAGCTCATTTATATAAACGTTTATATAAACATAAGTGAACAAACAAAAAAAAGAAAGAAAAGTATCCCAAAAAGGAATTTCTTTTCTTTCTTCTGTAAACTATTATTGAATCTTTTTTACCGTGTCCCGATATACAATCTTGGGGCACACCTGTGTCTTGGTTACTGCATCTGCTGCAATCCCTTCGATCAGTTCCGCCAGACGACGTACTGCAATCTTTCCCATTTCCCGATTGGGAACCTGAAGGGTTGTCAGCGCCGGAGACGAAATCTCACTGAAGGGAAGGTCGTCAAAGCCTGCCACTGACACATCCTCTGGAATCCCGTAGCCTTTTTCCTGCAAAGCCTTCATTGCTCCTAAGGCGATCATGTCATTGTCTGCAAAAAAAGCAGTGGGCAGCTTAGGTTTCTTCTCCAGATACTGCAGCATATCCTGGTAGGCCTCATTTAAAGAGGTTCCAAGGGTAACGGTATACTCTTCTTTATAAGGAATCTTATTCTTACGAAGAGCAGTCTGGAAGCCCACAAATCTGGAACGGAAGCCCTTAATCCGAAAGGCTCCCCGCAAATATCCCACCTCTTTGTGACCATTCTCCAGCAAATGCTCTGTTATCATTCTGGCCGCGTCTGCATTGTTGATCAGAACCGCATTCAGCTGCATGGACTCTGACCAGTGGTCCAGAATCACCAGGGGACAGGGCGCATTGCAGAACGGCTTTAAGTCTCCGTCCATCATTTCTGTTCCCAACACCACCAGGGCAGCTCCCTGTTCATGAAGCAGGTCCCGCACCTGTTTCTCATAATCCGTTTCCCTCTGATCTGCTCTGGAAACTACCATCTCATATCCAAGGCGATGGCATTCTTCCTCGAAGCCCTCGATCAGACTCTGGAAAAAAGGGGTATCCTCAATAATTTTTCCATTCTTCTTAAAAATCAAAAGCCGGATTTTCGTCACCGCATTAGCGCTTAGATATCCGGTTTCTCTGGCCACCCGGAAAATTTCTTCTGCCGTTTCCCTGTTCACGCCCTTTTTGTGATTCAGAGCATTGGAAATGGTAGCCGGAGAAAAACCTGTGATTTTACTCAAATCACGAATACTCACTTTCATGTTTCATCTCTCCTGATCTTGTTCTTACCGATCTGTCATAGTCAGAACAATTCTCCTACGGCTACTATATCATCATTTCCACAAAAATACAAACAAATTTGTGAATTTTTTATGCAGTTTGTTAAGTCCTGTTTTTTCTTGACATTACTATCACGCAAGAATATACTTTTGTTTAAGTATATAAATATTTCAAAAATCAAGGAGGTATCTATGAAAACTTTCATTATACTAAAAAAAGAGGAGGCAAAAGAATGAATGGAACGTTTCGAAGTATTTTTCTGCTAAAAAGCATTTCCAACGGACTTCTTCTTCCCGTTATGAGTTTAATGATTGTTGCCAGAGGCGCCAGTTTAAGCCTGCTTCCCCTTGTGGTGGGCACGTATTCAGTCATGGTGATCCTTCTGGAATTTCCAAGCGGTGTGTTCTGTGATCTCTTTGGAAGAAAAAAGACCTTCCTCCTTTCTGTCAGTCTGATGCTCCTGGCATTCTGTGTGCTTCTGGCAGGAGATTCCCATGTGAACGTATTGTTTCTCGCCTTTGCCATTCAGGGAGCAGGACGGGCCTTCTCCTCCGGAAGCCTGGATGCCCTTGTGATGGAACGAAGTCTGAAAGAGGGAGGAGACGTTGCCGCAGCCAAAACAAGCGGAGAACTGGGACTTCTGGAAAGCGTGGGCATTGCTCTGGGAAGCATTGCCGCTGGTTTTCTTGGAGAAATCGGAGATACGTATTCTGCAAACATTGCAGCCATTGCCCTCTGTTATTTTCTGATCCTCCTTCTGACTGTTTTTGGGGTATCGGAAGAGCGAAACCGGAAATCCCAGGAAAAAAGACCAGGATTCCGGGAATTTGGGAAACAGATGACAGAAAGTCTTTCCTTTGCCCGAAGCTGCCCGGAAGTACGGTTTTTGATGAGCCTTGGATTTTTTACAGGGATCGCTCTCCTGGCCGTAGAAACCTACTGGCAGCCTGGACTTCTGCGTCTCCTTGATCATAAGGTCATCTGGCTCTTTGGATTTGTTTCCTTCCTTGGTTTTGGGTTTACTGCTCTTTCCAGCCATCTCGCTCCCAAACTGATGGAAAGACTAAATAGTAAAGGCAAACATTCCTGGTGGTACTGCCTTTTGGGAACCAAAATGCTTTTTTATACGGGTACCATTCTTCTGGGAAGTCTGATTCATCCTGTCTTTTTTATCTGTGGATATTTTTTCATCTACTTTGTCC
>SAMEA3387494__coassemble_2011_pt1 | contig 29294 bp, 22 predicted proteins | sample SAMEA3387494__metabat2_low_PE_043 | metagenome-assembled genome bin SAMEA3387494 (sample SAMEA3387494) | Felis catus | biome: Faeces | place: United Kingdom | collected 2012
TATAACAAAAAGAATCCCGCATTTATGCGGATTCTGGCATTTCGCAAATGCCTATCTTTTTCTTTAAACAGAATACGCATGCATTTCCGCTGGAAACCATAGAAGCGGCAAGAGTAGATGGATTGAGTGAATATGGAATTTTTTTCAAAATTTATATGCCAATGATGAAATCTACCTATGCAGCGGCAGGGATTTTTTCTTTTATGGCAAGTTGGAATAACTATATGTGGCCGCTGATCGCACTGCAAAGTGATTCCAAGTTTACGCTGCCTCTTACGGTATCCAATCTGGCAGCAGGATTCACTCCAGATTATGGAATGGTTATGGTGGGAATTATTTTATCTACTTTACCAACTGTTCTGGTATTTTTCCTTCTTCAAAAATCTTTTGTGGAAGGAATGGTTGGTTCTGTAAAATAAAAACGGCTGCTAAAGAGAAAACTGACAGGAAGTAAGGATCTGCTTTGTGTTCATATTGACATTCCTGTTAAAATATTCAATAATATTTATAAAAGTTTTAATTGATTTAGGAAGAATATGAGGGATGGTTCATGGGAATGAAAGTAAAAGATCTTGCAAAAATGTTGAATTTGTCGCCTTCAACAGTGTCACTGGTTCTGAATAATAGGCCAGGGATCAGTGAAGCGACCAGAAATAAGGTAAAAGAAGCGGTAAAAGAGTTGGGTTGCGAGGAACTTCTTGTTCAGGAAACAGAAGAAAAGAAAAATCTTTTGTTTGTAGTTTATCGGAAGCATGGAGAAGAAGTCAGTACACCTTATTTTTCACAGCTTTTTTCCGAAATTATTGAGGGTGTGGAATATCAGGCAAGAGCAAAGGGATATCATTTGATGATTTCCTATATTGATCAGAATAGTTTTCAGCAGGAAGCTGCGCGAATTCCGACAGAACAGGCAGAAGGAATCATACTTCTTGCAACAGAGATGAATGAAGAGCAGATTGCAGCTTTTAGGGATATAACGATTCCTATGGTAGTTTTAGACAACTATATGGAAGAAAGACAATTTGACTGTGTGACAATGAATAATGAACTTGGCGTTTATGAAGCCGTATCGCATCTGGCAGAAAAGGGGCATAAAGATATCGGGTATCTACATGTGGTGTGCAATGCCAATAATTTTATGGAACGGTATTTTGGGTTTTTACGTGCAGTGGAAAGACTTGGACTCCCTTTGAAACGTGAGAATATTTTTGAAATTGCTACAGAAGGTGGAGATGCTGTGTATGCAGAATTAAAACGGGAATTGGAAGGAAAAGAAAAACTTCCTACGGCTTTTTTTGCAGATAACGATATTGTGGCAATTTGTGCTATGCGGGTACTTCGGGAATTGGGGTATCAGATACCGGAAGATATATCTATAATCGGTTTTGACAATATGACTTTGTCAGAGATGCTGGACCCTCCGTTGACTACCATTCAGATTCCCAAAAAAACAATGGGCATAGCGGCAGTGAATGCGATTATTGAAAAGGCAAAAGAAAACAGCCAAGGGACGTTAAAAACAGAGGTTGCGACAACCCTGATTGTCAGACAGAGTGTACGACAATTAGAGTGAGGAGAAATCAAATATGGGAGTGAATAAAAAGGCACCCTTTATTTTATACGGAGGAGATTACAACCCGGATCAGTGGGATGAAAAGACGATTGACCGGGATATGGAATTATTTGAGAAAGCAGGGATTAATTTACTGACCCTTCCTGTATTTTCCTGGGCAAAACTGGAACCAAGAGAAGGCGTTTATGATTTTGAGTGGTTGGATCATATTTTGGAAAAAATATGGAGCCATGGGATTTATGTATGCCTGGCAACGCCTACAACTGCTCAGCCGGCATGGCTGTCCAGAAAATATCCGGAAGTTTTGCCCGTGGATATTGCCGGACGGAAAAGAACCCATGGAATGCGTGTGTTTTTTTGTGTGAACAGTGAGAAGTACAGAGAACGGGCAGCTGCGATCGCAGAACAGATGGCAAAACGTTATAGAAATTATCCGGGGTTGGTTGCCTGGCATGTGGCTAATGAATATGGAACATACTGCTATTGTGAAAATTGCCAGAAGAAATTTCGCAGTTGGCTGAAACAGAAATATCAGACAATCGAAATATTAAATGAAAAGTGGAATACTGCTTTCTGGGGAAGAACTGTTTATGATTTTGATGAGATTATGCTTCCAACAGAAAAAAATGACGATTATCGATTCAATCCGGGTGTGCAGCTGGATTATATGCGGTTTGTAACAGCTTCTACAAAGGAATGCTATGAAAATGAAGCTCAGATTCTGCGTAGATATACACCGGATATTCCTGTTTTTTCCAATATTTCCGGTTTTATAAAAAAACTGGATCAGTTTACATTGACAGAAAATATGGATTTTGCAGGTTGGGATAATTATCCGGGACCTCGGGATGAGAGGAGTCTTCCTGCATTAAAGCATGATATCATGAGAGCGCTGAAAGATGGAAAGCCTTACATCATTACAGAACAATCTCCAAATCAGCAGAACTGGCAGCCTTATAATAAATTGAAACGTCCGGGAGAAGTGAGAACCATTGCTTATCAGGGAATTGGCCATGGCGCAGATGCCTGTTGGTTTTTCCAGATGCGTCAGTCTGTGGGAGGACAGGAGAAATTTCACGGTGCGGTGATTTCCCATGCAGATCGGGAGGATACCAGGATATTTCAGGAAATCTCAAAGTTGGGAGCAGAGTTGAAAATACTGGGTGACAGTTGTCTGGATGGACGTGTGCAAGCTCAGGTGGGAATACTTTTTGATTGGGATAACTGGTGGGCATTGGAATTGGCAAGCGGCCCTACTCAGGATATGGATTATCTTTCCCAGGTGCATACCTATTATAAGGCATTTTACAGACAGAATATTCCTGTAGATATTCTGAAATTCACTTCGGATTTTATGGCGTATAAGATTTTAGTGGCGCCATTGGTCTATATGATGAAACCAGGACTTGCAGATAAAATTCGTGCATTTGTAGAAAATGGAGGAATTCTCATAGGTACTTATATGACGGGAATTTCGGATGAAAATGACCGATGTATATTTGGCGCTTATCCGGGACCTCTGCGAGATGTATTTGGGCTTTGGGTAGAGGAAACGGATGCTTTGTATCCAGACGAGAGCAATAAATTGAGACTAAAAGAGCAGGGGAATTATAAACAACCGGATTACCAGCTGCATTTTCTTTGCGATCTTCTTCATCCAACTACTGCAGAAGTGCTTGCAGAATATGGAGAGGATTTTTATCAGGGAATGCCCTGTATCACAAAAAATAAATTTGGTAAGGGAAGCGCTTATTATTTGGCTAGTCAGCCTCAGGATGAATTTCTATTGGAATTTACAGAAAAAATCTGCAAAAATGCCGGGATTTTTCCGATTTTTAAGACAACAGGAAATATAGAAATCTGTGCCAGAAGAAATGAAAAAGGACAGGTAATCTTTTTGATCAACCATTCCGACCAGAATGGAACGGTGGAACTGGGGAAAGAGGTATGGGAAGATCTTTTGACAGGAGAACAGATAAGTGGCGCCTATACTTTTTCTAAAAGAGAGGTTCGTATCCTAAGAATGGCAAAAAAAGAAACAGCAAAGAAATCGTGACGTATGGGAATCGTGAAAAGATATAGCCGGAAGCTGTGTTTTTTCACGATTTTTCTTTTAAGAGATTTCCAAATTTTCCTGACAAAAACTAAAATTTCTCTGACTATGCAGAAACAGCCATTTGTGGCACTATAAAATTATCAAGATGCAGATAGACTGCAGAGAAAGAACAGAGAAATAAAAAAGTAAGTTGTAAAATAGGAGGGTATTATGAAAATAGGACTTGTTTATACCAGTACGACACCTGAGCTGATCGAACTGGTAGAAGAAGAGGTAAGGAAACAATGTGGCGAGAAGGCAGAACTTATGACTTATACAGACCCTACCATTCTTGCAGAGGTAAGAGAGCATGGATTTGTAACTGGAAATGCAGCCAGTCGTTTGATTACAATGTTTTTGAAAGCTGCTCAGGAGAACGCAGATGCCGTATTAAATATTTGTTCTTCTGTTGGTGAAGTGGCTGATTGCGCTCAGGACGTGGCAAAGTATATCGGCGTTCCCATTGTTCGGATTGATGAAGAAATGTGCAGAGATGCGGTACGTCATGGGAAACGGATCGGCGTTCTGGCAACGCTTCCCACAACTTTAGCTCCTACAAAAAACACAATTTTGCGTGTGGCAAGGGAAATGGGGAAAGAAGTGATACTGGTAGATGGACTTGCAGATGCTTTTGGGCTGGATCAACAGCAGTTTAAAGAACTACTGGTAAACAAAGCCATGGAATTAAAAGACCAGGTGGATGTCATTCTTTTATGCCAGGGATCTATGGCATATTGTGAAGAGCTGATTCAGTCTAAGACAGGAAGAATGACGGTTTCCAGTCCAAGATATGGTGCAGAAGCTCTTCGCCAGGCATTAGAAAGTAAAGGAACGATATAAGGAGAAAAATATATGCTTACAAATACAGAACATTCGCCATATGCAAAAGTTTCTCCCCTTACCTGGGATAGTGTTTCCTGGACAGAAGGTTTTTGGAAGGAAGTATTTGATGTATGTGCAGAAGAAACGATTCCTCATTTACAGAAAATGTTTGAGGATAAAAATATTAGTCATGTTGTGGAGAATTTCAGAATCTGTGCCGGAGATGCAGAGGGAGAGTTTGGCGGAACCGATTTCGGCGATGGTGATTTTTATAAATGGATGGAATCCGCTATGTATGCGGCTTCTAAAACACAGAATGAAGAACTTTTGGAACAATTGGATCGGTATATCGAACTGATTGGACAGGCTCAGTTGGAAGACGGATATATTTCCACAAAACAGATTTTAGGAGAGCGGCAGAATAACGGTGTGCATCGTTTTGGAAATATCAATGATTTTGAGGTATACAATTTTGGTCATTTATTTACTGCTGCTTGCTTGTATAAACGTTTGACAGGAAAAGACAATTTCTTAAAAATTGCGGAAAAGGCAGCCAGATATCTGGAACATATGTATCAGGAAAATGCAAGAACAGGGAAGGTACAGACAGCAGTTTGTCCATCTCACTACATGGGCCTGATCGAAATGTACCGCACCACCGGAGAAGCCTGGTATCTGGAATTGGCAGAACTGGCAATTTCTCTTCGTGATTCTGTGACAGATGGAACGGATGATAATCAGGATCGTATTCCTTTAAAAGAGCATGAGAAGATTGTGGGTCATGCAGTACGTTCCAATTATTTGTATGCAGGAGTGACAGATCTTTATGCGGAAAAGGGTGACAAGGATTATCTGGAAGTGCTCCATAAAGTATGGAAAAATCTCATGGACACAAAAATCTACATTACAGGAGGCTGCGGCGCTCTTTACAACGGCGCTTCTCCATATGGCAACTTTTTTGAGCATCAGCTGGTGCATCAGGCATATGGATATGAATATCAGCTGCCAAATGTGACCGCATATAATGAAACTTGTGCTTCTCTGGGATATGTATTCTGGGCCTACCGAATGTTCCAGATCGAACCAAAGGCAGAATATTTTGACGCCATTGAACGGGCAATGCTGAACGTGAATCTTGCGGCAGTCAGTCTGGATGGGAAGAAATATTTTTATGAGAACATGCTGCGCCGCGCAAAAGAATTAAAATATAAGCTGATCTGGCCGTTGACAAGAAGTGAATACATTTTAAGTTATTGTTGCCCGCCAAATCTGGCAAGGACTTTGGCGGAGTCCAGTGAATATGCTTATGTGAAATCAGAAGATGCTCTTTGGACTGGAATGTACGGTGCAAGTAAGGCGGAAGTAGAGCTTTCATGCGGGGCAGAATTTACCGTGGAACAGAAAACAGGATATCCTTATGATGGAAAGATCGTATTTGAAATATCCAACAGAAAGAATGACCAGTCCTTCTCTTTGAAACTCCGTATTCCGGGATGGGCACGATCTGGACAGATTCACACACCAGAGGGCAAGATAGTCCTTACTGAAAAAGAGGCCGGAACCTATGTACAAGTGCCGGTGACAAAGCCTGGAGATGTGACGATTGTCCTGGAACTGGATATGCCAGTTCGTTATACCGTAGCCAATCCTATGGTAGAGGAGACGGTTGGACAGGCAGCAGTGGAAAGAGGTCCGCTGGTATATTGTGTGGAAGCAGAAGATACCGAAGCAGAAACACTGGATGATCTGATGCTGGATTTAAATGCAGAATTTGCCATGAGAGATTTTGAGATACAGGGACGTAAAATGACTGCTTTGGAAACAGAATTTTACTGTCTGGATAGAGAGGGATTTGACAGGAATCCGTTGTATCAGACACTTTCTTACCATGGAATGAAACATAAAAAAGTACGCATGATCCCTTATTTTGCATGGGACAACCGTTCCTATGGAGAGATGCGTATCTGGATTCCCATAGCATATCGTTAGGAGGAAAAAATGGCTCATATCATACCAATTTCTGCAGATATATTATATTCCCGACCGGAGGCAGATGAAAAACGGGCAGAGGAAGAATTAAGAAAAGAAAGACAGGGATTCAATAGAAAGATCATTGTCCTGGATGATGATCCTACCGGTACGCAGACCGTACATGACATACCTGTGTATACAGACTGGTCTTTGGAAACGATAGAGGAGATTTTTCAGATACCGGATGATATGGTGTTTATTTTGACAAACTCCAGAAGTTTTTCCAGAGCCTATACAAAAGAAGTACACAAAAAAATTGCAGAAAATATTGCATGTGCTGCAAAGAGAGCAAAAAAGGAGTTCCTGGTGATCTCGCGGGGAGACTCTACGCTGCGGGGACATTTTCCACTGGAAACAGAAACATTAAAAGATGTTTTAAGCCAAAAGACAGGTCTGAGTTTTCATGGAGAAATTATCTGTCCGTTTTTTCCAGAGGGCGGACGATATACCATAAACAACATTCACTATGTCCGAGAAGGGGAACAGCTGCTTCCTGCCGGACAGACGGAATTTGCAAAAGATAAGAGTTTTTCGTATCAGAATTCCCATCTGGGAGCTTATGTAGAAGAAAAAAGTCACGGTGTTTATACGGAGAAGGAGTGTATTTACATTTCTCTGGAAGAACTTCGTTCGTTTTCGTTGGAGCAGATTACGGAAAAATTAATGCACGTAAAAGAATTCCAAAAAGTGATCGTCAATGCCGTCAGTTATACAGATGTGAAGATTTTTTGTATCTGCTGGCTGAGAGCTATGAAAAAGGGAAAGAATTTTCTTGCAAGAAGCGCAGCGGGACTTACAAAAATCATCGGAGGCGTTTCTGACCAGCCTCTTCTGGACAAACCGTCTTTGGTGGAGGCACAGGTACAGTCAGGCGGTCTGGTGCTTGTGGGATCTCATGTAAAGAAATCTACGGCACAGCTGAATGCACTAATGGAATCGGAAAAAAAGCTGCATTTTATGGAATTTGATGTAAACCGTTATTTTGAAGAAGGCAGCCTGGAAGGCGAAGTGCGCAGAGTTTTAAAAGAAGCAGAAGATCAGATACAGAAGGGGACTACGGTAGTAATTTATACCTCACGTCAACTAATAGTACCAGATACGGAAGATAAGGATAAAATTTTAAGATTATCGGTGGAAATTTCAGATTCTTTGACCGAGATTGTACATTTACTCACATTAAAACCCAAATTTATCATAGCAAAAGGTGGAATCACATCCAGTGATGTGGCAACGAAAGGTTTATCTATTCGAAAAGCGATGGTAATGGGGCAGATACGAAAGGGAATTCCAGTATGGATGACAGGGAATGAGAGTAAATTTCCAAATATGCCATACATTATTTTTCCGGGAAATGTAGGAGAAGTTACCACTTTAAAGGAAATTGTAGAAGAACTGGATTAAAAACATAAAAAGTGGAAGGAAACAGGAGGAACTGAAATGAGAAAGATTATTATATCTGTAGCCCCTGTACAGGCAGGAACAGAGGTAAATGCACAGAAGCTGGCAGAGGATATGGAACAGTGTGCAGAAAAAGGCGCTGCTATGGTACATCTTCATTGTAGAAGGCCAGATGGAGGATTGACACCAGATATTTCCTATATGTCAGAATGTTTTGATAAAATTCTGGAAAAAACAGATCTTGTGATTCAAGCTTCCACAGGAGGGGTATCAGACTTAAATATTGAAGAACGCTGTCAACCATTGAAATATCCACGTACAGAAACAGCTTCTTTAAATGCAGGTTCTACAAATCTGGGGGATGCTGTTTATCTGAATCCATTTGAGGATATCGAGTATTGTGCAGCGGAAATTTATCGGAGTCAGGTGATTCCAGATGTAGAAGTCTTTGATATTGGAATGATTGAAAATATTGAGCGAATGAAGGGAAAAATACCGTTCCGTTCTCCTATTTTTTATAACCTGGTCTTTGGCCATAAGGGTGGTATGCAGCCTTCTGTTGACAGTCTCATTGCATTTCGTTCTATGGTTCCTCGAGATGCAAAATGGGGGATTACTCATTTTGGAAGAGATAATTGGGAATTTTTAGCAGCATGTATTGCGTTAGGAGCAGAAACAGTTCGAATTGGTTTTGAAGATAGTGCTTATCTGGAACCTGGGGTAGAAGCAAAATATAATTATCAGTTGGTAGAACGTTTGGCAAAAATGATTCGTGCTATGGGACTGGAAACAGCGACTCCGGCAGAAGCAAGAAAAATTATGGGAACATTAAAGTAGTAACATACTTTAAAATATGGTACAATTATTGAAAGAAAAAAGTGAATTTAAAAAGCACCCGTCGAAACAGAATTTCTGATTCGAACAGGTGCTTTTCAGATGTTACAGTACCAATGAGGGAGGAAAAGCAGATGAAAAAAATGAAAAACTGGTATCGAAATCGTACTATTCAGGAACAAATACGAATTGCTTTGATTTTGGTTTCCATCTCATCTGCTGTGATTCTGGGAATTGCCAGTTATGGGTTGTCTAAGCATACCATTGAAAAAAATTATAAAGAAGTATTTACTTACAATTTGAAAATTTCCAATCAGATTGCAGATATACAAATGAATAATATTATTGAATCATCCAGAAATCTTTTAAATAACAGTCGGTTTATGGGTACGTTGGAAGAAAGTGGAAAAAATCAGGGAAAATATTTTACCAGCAGTCAGGTTCATACGCTGGAAAGCGTGTGTGGTTCCATGGTTTCACAGAATATGCTGATTGGAGAAATGGTTGTATTGGATTGTAAAGGAAAATTGTACAGTTATGCGATAAATTCTGGGGAAAGCAGGACTTATCGAATGACAGAGTTTCCGAAACATGCCTGGATGAAACAGATTCAGGAAGCGAAAGGAAAAGAAGTGTTTTTTGGATATAACGTTCTTGACGATAAGAAAACTGGTAATTTTTCTATGGGAAAGCAGATGAATAGTCCAAAAACAGGAAAAACCGTAGGGTATTTGATTGTTAATATCAGAGATGAATTGTTACGGGAGGCTTTTCGCGTTTATGACAAAGGTTATGAAAGTCTTTGTTGTATGGCTGTGGATCCAAAAACAAATCAGATTGCTTTTTTAAATGGAGAAGAAAAATACGGACAACAGATACAGGAAGTCTATTTTAAAAATGGAATGATAGATAAGAGTTTTGTAACAGCAGAATTAGAAAATGAAATTACAGGATGGAAAATGATCAGTGCTGTGAAATCATGGGAAATTTCCAAAGAAAGTTATCTGATTGGAGGTTTGATTTGTGTTGTAATTTTATCGCTGTTTGCGATTGGATCTATGATTGCTAAACGAATTTCACAGTGGATTTACAGTCCTTTGCATAAGCTGGAAGGTATTATTGAAGAGGTCGGCGAGGGAAACCGAAATATTGTAGAAGAATTTGATGAAAGTGAAATTGGTAAAATAGGAACAAAATTTAAAATTATGGTGAACCATAATCTGGAATTACGGGAGCATCTTTTATCTAGCCAATTAAAAGAACGAGAGGCAGAGTTGTTATTACTTCAATCACAAATCAATCCTCATTTTTTATATAATACACTGGATTCTCTGTATTGTATGGCTGTGATCCATGATGCAGATGATATGGCAGATATGGTAGATGCTTTGTCAAAAACTTTTCGATTAAGTCTGAATAATGGAAACAAGCTGATTTTGGTGAAAGATGAGTTGGAACATGTGAAATCTTATATGAAGGTACAGAATTATCGATTTGGAGAAAAGTATTCTTTATGTATTCATATGGGAGAACAGGTGGAAGACTGTTATGTATTAAAATTTATTTTACAGCCTTTTGTGGAAAATGCCATGTATCATGGTCTGGAACCGAAAATGGGAAAAGGAAATATTTTGGTTACTGGAAAAAAGCAAGAACAGGATTTGATTTTTACTGTGGAAGATGACGGGGTTGGAATATCAGATTTATCTCTTCTGGAACATGGTTATGGAGTAAGAAATGTACGGGAGAGAATACAACTTTATTATGGAGATGGATATGGTTTACAGTTTGAAAGCAGCCCTGGACAGGGGACGAAGGTAACGATAAAGATATCAGCAGTATATACGAAAGGAGAAATTTCAGATGAAAAAGGTAGTGATCGTGGATGATGAATATCTGGTAGTAAAAGGAATCCAGGCAATGATTGCAAAAGAAAATATGGATTTTGAAGTTATAGGACATGCCTTAAATGGTCTGGATGGTTTCTCTGTAATCACAGAACAAAAGCCGGATCTGGTAATTTGTGATATTCGAATGCCAGGCATGGATGGGTTGTCTTTAATCGAGGCGGTGAAAGAGTTATGTCCCCGTACTGTTTTTGTGATTCTGAGTGGTTATCAGGAGTTTGAGTATGCAAGAAGAGCTCTTTTGTTAGGGGTTAAGGGGTATATTGATAAACCAATCACAATGGAAAAAGTAAGAGAAACATTACGGATGACAGAAGAAGTTTTAAATAAAGAAGCAGAAAATGAAGAAATGAAAAAGAAAAAGTATCAGGATGCATATGGCCAGTTGAATTGTTTGATTTTGCAGACTTCGGATACCGACAGTGAATTTAATGGGCTTCTGGAAAAGACTTTACAGGCAATGAAGGACTATCTGCCATTTTTAGAAGATTATAAGGAAGAAAGCTATAAGATTCTTTGTATGTCTCTGGGTATATTTTATGAAAGAAGAAAGGAACGTAAGGAAGAACAGCATTTTCCTTCTTTTCAAAACATTGAAAGGCTGGAGTCTAAAGAAGAAGTGGATGAAATCACAAAGCAATTCTATAAAAGAATTTTTCAAAAACTTCGAGAGGAATCTATGGGAGGAATGCATCGTACAATTAAACAGCTTCTGGAGTATATCAATAGCCATTATGACCAGGACATTGGATTAGCTGAATTGGCAGAATTGGTTGAAATGAATCCTGCTTATCTAAGTATTCTTTTTAAGGAAGAAGTGGGAATGAGTTATATCAAATATTTGACCAAAGTACGGATTGATGCTGCAAAAAAGCTCTTGGAGGAAGGCTATAAGGTAATTGAAGTCAGTGAAAAGGTAGGATACAGTAATTATAGATACTTTTGTGATATCTTTAAAAAGCAGGCAGGGCAGACTCCAAGTGAATACAAAGGAAATGTAAGAAGAAAATAGAAGATATGTCTAAATTTTTTGGGAATGTCAGCGGATTTTAGGTTTTCTAAAATTCGCTGACATTTTATAAAAAAATACTGACTGGTGAAAAATTTTCTTTCTGTTATGATATAGCTATCATAAGTTTTTCGAAAAACAGTAGCAGAAACAATAAAAAATTTCGGAGGGAAAGAGAAATGAAGAAAAAAACATTGGCATGGATGTTATCTGCAGCAATGACAATTGGTTGTTTAGGAGGAGCAACCACTGTTATGGCAGAGGTTGATGAGAGTAATACCAGTAAAGAAGTAGTAGAAGCAGATCAGTCAGCAGAGAAAAAATTCAAAATTTTATCTATTTGGGCGCAGGATACCAGAGAAGGAAAAATGATTTACGATCTTACAGAAAGATTTCAGAAAGAAGTAAATCCTAATTTTGAATTTGAGTTTGAATTAGTTTCCGCTAACGACCTGACTACAAAAATTTCCACTTTGATTGCATCCAATGATCTTCCAGATGCATTTGCTTATGTGGCTGGCCAGCCACTTACAGAATTAATCGAAGCTGGAAAAGTGGTAGATATCGGAGCACAGTTAGAAGGACTTGGGGTTTCTGACCAGATAGAAGAATCTGCATCCAACTTATTGAAAGATCTGTCTGGAACAGAAAGCTATTATGATCTTCCATTAGGATTGAATGTGGAAGGATTCTGGTATAATAAAGAAGTTTTTGAAAAGAATGGAGTAGAAGCTCCTGAGACATGGGATGAACTGATTTCTGTATGTGATACTTTAATGGAAAAAGGAGTACAGCCAATTGCAGTAGGTGGAGCAGATAAATGGCCCATCAGCCGTCTGGTAAATGCATACGTGATCCGTACCATGGGAACAGATGCTCTGACAAAAGCGACTCAGGGAGAATTGAGTTTTACAGACGAAGGATTCGTAAAGGCAGCTCAGGAAGTTGCAGACATGGCTGAAAAAGGATATTTCGGTGAAGGATGTACAACAGTAGACAATAATACAGCAGGTCAGATGGTTCTCGCCGGAGAAGCAGCTATGGTTTATAATGGAAGCTGGTTTACTGAAGATATCACAAATGAGAATAACCCTGCCGGAGAAGAAGGTGTTGGATTCTTCAGCATTCCTACTGTAGAAGGAGGAAGCGGTGCTGCAACAGAAATTCCTACCAACTGCGGAAATATTCTGACTTTATCAGCAGACAAATATGATAGTGCAACAGCAGGATGGCTGAAATTCTTTGTTGAAAATGCAGGCGATTATGGAATGACAGAAATGGGTTCCGTAAAAGGATATAAATATGAAGCAACAGCAGAATTAAGTCCGGCAAATCAGATCGTAGTAGATACCATCAATTCTACTACAAAGGCAGCTACCTGGTTTGAAGCAATGATGAATAATGAAACAAAAACAGCAGCACAGGATAATGCACAGACACTGGTGAACGGTGAAATGACAGCAGAAGAGTATATGCAGTCCATTCAGGATGCATATGACATGAGTGCATTCTAAGAAAATTAGGAAGAAACGTGTGTAAAAATACTTCCGGCAAAATATGTTGGCGTGTACAGGAAAAGCTGGAAAACACGAGACAGCAGAAATGCCGGAAGTATTTTTGTCTTAATCAAAGGAACGAGGGAAAGAAATGAAGAAAGTTTTAGGAAACAAAAAAGCCATTGCTTTATTCATCGGACCGGGCTTGGTTCTTTACGTTGGACTGGTATTTGTACCAATTATCTGGTCTTTCGTATACTCTTTCTATAATGGAAGTCCAGGTTTGAAATGGGAATTTTGTGCATTAGACAACTATAAAAGATTATTTATTGACCAGCGTTTTCAGGATGCATTGGTGGTAAATTTAAAGTATATCGCAATGGTTATGTTGGGACAGGTAGTTCTGGGACTTTGTATGGCCTTGATTTTTAAATTTTGGTTGAAGAGATTCAAAAATGTAATTCGTACATTGATCTTTTTCCCAGTTGTACTTCCAACAGTAGCAGTAGGTCAATTATTTGCTAAAATTTATGAAATTCAGCCGAATTACGGATTATTAAACAGTTTATTAGATAACCTGGGCTTAACTCAGTGGATTCAGCCCTGGATTGGACAGGCTAGTACAGCGCTGAAGGCATTGAGTGTGATGGATGTATGGGTGGCTATGGGATTTTATGCCGTGATATTTTATGGAGCACTTCTGGATATTCCAGATGATGTCATGGAAGCTGCCAGAATTGACGGATGTACCTCCTTCCAGCTGTTTCGACATATTCTTCTTCCATTGCTGAGACCAGTAACAATTACTTGTCTGGTATTCAGTTTTTCGGGTTCTGTAAAAATGTTTGAATCTGCCATGGCGTTAACAGGCGGTGGCCCAGGAAATGCAACAACATCGTTGTCTATGTATATGTATAATACTTCCTTTGGCTTTAACAAAGTGGGATATGGAAGTACCATAGCAATTGTAATCTTTTTAATTTGTATTATTGGAACATCAGTTATTAATAAATTTGACGTAAAAGAAGAAGTATAGGGAGGTATGAGGATGAATCAGGCAAAATCAAAAAAGGTTCTAAAATCCACACTGGTTAAAATTTTTATCTTCATACTTGTGGTAATTGAAACGTATCCGATTTTTTGGATGCTGACAGCAGCACTGAAAAAACCGGCTGAATTTGTTTCCAAGCCAGCATACGCATTACCAGATGGGTTTTACTTTCAGAATTTTGTAGATGCATGGACAAGAGGAAACATGGGACTGTTCTTTAAGAACAGTGTAATCAATACATTTGTTGCTTTGATCTTCATTGTTATTTTTAGTATGACGATCGGTTTTGCAGTCACAAAAATGGAATGGAAATATCGTGATTTCTTTAAGAAGTTTTTCCTTCTTGGAATCATGGTTCCGGTTGCCACTGCATTGATTCCGCTGTTTCAGATTTACAATAAAATGGGCTTGGTAAACACAAGAACATGTTTGATCCTTACGTATATCGCATTTGGATTATCGTTGTCTGTATTTCTGGTAACAGGATATATGCGATCACTATCTAATGAGATCCTGGAAGCAGCAGTTATAGATGGATGTGGAATTTACAGCATGATGTGGCATATTGTAGTACCACTTATGAAAAATGCAGCGGTAACTGTGCTGGTACTTCAATTCTTCTATAAATGGAATGATTTGATCTTTTCTATGACATTTATCAATGATACAAAGTTAAAAACAATCCAGACAGGACTTTTGTATTTCCAAAATGAATTTGGTGCAAAAAACTGGGGAGCGATTTTTGCTTCCGTGTCTATGAGTGTGCTGCCTATGTTGGTATTATATATGATTTTAAATAAGACAGTCATCGAAGGAATGACAGCAGGTGCTGTAAAGGGATGAAAAAAACAGGCTTCTCATTTGAGAGGCCTGTTTTTTTCATCCCTTAGATATTGAATAGAGAAAATTAATCGTTAATTACAACACCCTTCTGCAGCATAACATTTGCATACAGAGCTTTTTCTCCTGTGGAGATGATGCAGTAAGAAGTTTTTGCTTCATCGTAGAATTTAAATCTTTCGATGTTTCCAACGGTTGCAGCGCCGCGTTCATCATGTTTTGCAATGATTTCTTTATAGGTATCCCAGATTGGAGTTTCTACAGTATCTCCAGGCATAACTTCCATGAGGTTTACCGGATGTTCTACGTAAGTATCCAGTGGGAATACTTTCAGGATGGCGTCCAGAAGTTCCGGAACACCATGGCCGTCGCAACGAATGGTGATGGCATTTTTGCCCATGGACTCTACAGGGAAGTTGCCGTCTGCAATGACAAGACGATCGCTGTGTCCCATTTCACATAATACTTTTAATAATTCTGGTGATAAGATTTCAGGAATTCCTTTTAACATTTTACTCTCTCCTTTCAAGTACAGATCTGCATAATAGAAAAGCAGTTTTCTTCTATCAAATGTAAAATACTTATCCCATAAAATCAAGAGAATATTTTCCGAAAAAAGATGAATATTTTACTTAAAAAAATCAGATTTTCCATTGACAAAGAAGAAAAGGGAGGGTATGATGAAATCAAAACAGAAACGTTTCGGTTTCGCAAAAGGATACATAGGGAGGACAAGGAAATGCCATTAGTTACGTCAAAGGAAATGTTGTTAAACGCTCAGAAGGGCGGGTATGCAGTAGGTGCTTTTAATGCAGAAAATATGGAGATGGTGAAGGCGATCATCCAGGCAGCGGAGGAACTGAAGGCTCCGGTTATGATTCAGACCACACCGTCTACAGTAAAATATGGAACACTGGAAACCTATGCAGCCATTGTAGCTTCAGAAGCAGAGAAGGCATCGGTACCGGTTTGTCTGCATCTGGATCATGGCAGCAGCTTTGAATTGGCCATGCAGGCAATGAAGGCAGGATATACTTCTGTTATGATGGATGGTTCCAAACTTGATTTTGAAGGAAATGTGGAAGTAAGCAAAAAAGTAGCAGATGTAGCAGCAGCTCTTGGTATTCCCTGTGAAGCAGAGCTTGGAAAAGTGGGTGGAAAAGAAGATGATCTGGAAGCAGAGGCTGACACCAATACTGATCCAATGGAAGCAAAAGAATTTGCAGAGCGTACCGGAGTAACATCTCTTGCGGTAGCCATTGGAACAGCGCATGGTTTTTATGTGGGAACACCGGTGCTGGACAAAGAACGTTTAAGCGAAATTCGTCAGGTGGTGGATATTCCTCTGGTGCTTCATGGTGCATCCGGTCTTACAGATGAAGATGTGAAGGACTGTGTGAAACGGGGAATCTGTAAAGTGAATTTTGCCACAGAGCTTCGTGCCGCTTACTCCAGAGCAGTAAAGGAACTTCTGGAAGAAAAACCAGAGACCATTGATCCAAAGGCTTATGGAAAAGCAGGAATTGCAGCAGTGAAGGAATTGGTCAAAGAACGTATGAAGGTTTGCGGCTGTGACGGAAAGGCAGAATAATTCAGAAAAAGAGGACTGCCAGGAGAAAGCCGGAAGAATCTAAGGAAAAGCAGGAGGATCTTTTTTATGGCAGCAACTATGAAGGATATTGCCAGAGAAACAGGACTTGGTCTGGCAACCATTTCTTCCTATTTTAATGGAGGAAATGTGAGGGAAAAAAACCGGATTAAAATTGAAGCAGCCATCAAGGAACTTCACTATGAGGTAAACGAGGTGGCAAGAGGTTTAAAAACCAATGCCACGAAGACCATAGGTGTGGTGATTCCGGAACTAAACAATGTATTTTGTTCGGAAATCATTACAGAAATGGAAGATATCCTTAGAAATCATGGATATGCAACCATCGTTTGTGACTGTCGGACAGATGAGAAACTGGAAAAAGAAGCTGTAGATTTTCTTATGCGTAAACGGGTAGATGGACTGATCAATATGCCAGTTGATATCACCGGCAGTCATCTGCGGGAATTTCAGGAAACCGGCAGGCCGATTGTTCTGATTGATCGAAGCATCCGGGGGATGGAATGCGATGCAGTGCTGACAGATAACCAGCGGGCAGGAATGGAAGCCGTGGAACTGCTGATCGAAAATGGACATACCAATATTGGGATCATCATAGGTCCAAGAGAAATATCCACCTCTCAGGAGCGCTTCGGCGGATATTGTATGGCTCACCAGCGAGCGGGAATCTCAGTACGGGAATCCTTGATCTACCATGGAGATTATACCATTTCAGGAGGGGTGAAGGGATTAGAGGCGCTGGTACGAAGAAATCCCGATATGACAGCGGTGTTTGTGACCAATTATGAAATGACCATGGGGGCCATGATTGGAATCAATGAGCTGGGAATTTCAGTACCGGAGGAATTGTCTATAATTGGATTTGATAATCTCTCCTTCGCTCGGGCCTGCTCTCCAAAACTGTTTATTGTTTCTCAGCCTACACAGAAAATTGCAAGAGCAGTGGCAAAACAGATCCTTTCCCGGCTGGAAGGAGCCAGAGAAGAGAGAGAGGGAGAGAAGAGAATAGAAAAATTCCGGACGGAGATGATAACTGGAAAATCTGTAAAGAATATTACCCGATGCTCTGACAATGGGCAGGAAGAGGGAACTGCTGGTCTGACTGAAACAGAAAGGACCGCTTTTACGGAGGTAACTATGAAAAAAGAATATTTATTGGGAATTGATATTGGGACCAGTGCCTGTAAGGTGGCTGTTTTTGAAAAGGACGGTACAGTGGCTGCACAGGCGACAGGAAGTTACCCTGTCTATTATCCCAAAGAAGGATGGGCGGAACAAAATCCGGAAGAATGGTGGATGGCAGTCTGCTGTGCCATTCGGGAGGTTTTGAAAAAAGGAGAAATTTCTCCGGAAGAGATCAAAGGTGTTGGAATTGACGGCCAGAGCTGGTCCGCCATTGCAATTGATGTACAGGGAAAGGTGCTGACCAATACACCAATCTGGATGGATACCCGGGCACAGTCTATCTGTGATCGTCTCAATGCAGAAATTGGTGGAGAAAAGATTTTCCAGGTGTCTGGAAATTCCCTTCAGCCGTCCTATACAACTGCGAAAATTCTCTGGTACAAAGAAAATCTTCCGGAAGTTTATCAGAAAATAGACAAAATTCTTCAATCCAATAGTTACATTGCATTTCGTCTCACTGGAGCCATCACCCAGGAACCATCACAGGGGTATGGCCTTCATTGCTTCGATATGCACAGAGGAATGTGGGATGAAGATATGTGCGAAAAGCTGGGAATCCCAAGGAGCTTTCTTCCGGAAATTGTGCCCTGTGACCAGGTGGTGGGGACAGTAACAGAAAAAGCAGCAGAAGAGTGCGGCCTCCAGGTGGGAACACCTGTTGTGGCTGGTGGACTGGATGCAGCCTGCGGGACATTAGGCGCCGGTGTAATCCATCCGGGAGAAACCCAGGAACAGGGTGGACAGGCCGGAGGCATGAGTATCTGTATGGATCGCTATCAGGCAGATCCCAGGCTGATCCTTGGATTTCATGTAGTTCCTGGCAAATGGCTGCTTCAGGGAGGTACCACCGGCGGCGGTGGTGTTATGCGCTGGTTTGAGCGGGAATTTGCAGATTACGAACGGAGTATTGCAGAAAAAAAAGGAGAGTCATCGCTGGTACAGTTAAATGAAATTGCAGAGGATATTCCAGCTGGCAGCGAAGGGGTCCTGTTTCTTCCTTATATGGCAGGAGAGCGCTCTCCAATCTGGAATCCAGATGCAAAGGGTGTATTTTACGGACTTGATTTTTCCAAGACAAAAGGTCATATGGTACGGGCCTGTATGGAAGGTGTTGCTTTTTCCCTTCGTCACAACCTGGAAGTAGCCAGGGAGGGAGGCGCAAAGGCAGATGTTCTTCGAGCTATGGGAGGGGCTGCAAATTCGCTTCTCTGGACACAGATTAAGGCGGATGTGACAGGAAAAACCATTATCGTTCCCTCTTCTGATACAGCGACCACTTTAGGCGCCGCGATTCTGGCAGGAATTGGAGTCGGAATGTATCAATCCTATGAGGAAGCGGTGGCTCTTACCGTAAAAGAAACCAGAAAACATCAGCCAGATCCCAGGACAAAAGAAATTTATGATCAGGCATTTGAAAAATATAAAGAATTGTATGGAGCTCTTGAGCCATTGATGAAGTAATAAGGAGGAAAAGAAAATGAAAGCAGCAGTAGTGGTAGCAAATGAAGATGTGCGATATCAGGAAGTGGAAGAACCAAAGATAAAACCAGGCTATGTAAAAGTGAAGGTAAAAGCATCTGGTATCTGTGGTTCTGACATCCCGCGTGTTCTTCATAATGGTGTGCATTTTTATCCCATTGTTCTGGGACATGAATTTTCCGGCGATGTAGTGGAAGTGGGAGAAGGAGTAACCAAAGTAAAAGTAGGGGATCGTGTATCCGGAGCTCCTCTTCTGCCCTGTATGAAATGTGACGATTGTCAGAATGGAAACTTTTCTCTTTGTAAGCACTATAGTTTTATTGGGTCCAGAGAACAGGGAAGCAATGCAGACTATGTGATACTTCCGGAGCAGAATGCAGTTCCCTTTGATCCTTCCATTTCCTACGAGCAGGGAGCCATGTTTGAACCATCCACTGTAGCGCTTCATGGTCTGCTTCAGAATGATTATCAGGGCGGACAGTATGTGGCAATTTTAGGCGGAGGCACCATTGGTATGTTCACCATGCAGTGGGCAAAAATCTTCGGTTCCAGAAAAGTGGTTGTATTTGATATCAGTGAAGAACGTCTGGAACTTGCCAAGCGTCTGGGGGCAGATGCGGTAATTAACACCACAAAAGAAAATTATATGGAAGAAGCGATGGCCCTCACAGAGGGAAAAGGTTATGGCTTTGTATATGAAACTGCCGGTCAGGTGCCTACTATGCATATGGCTTTTGAACTGGCAGGAAATAAAGCCCATGTGTGCTTTATCGGAACCCCTCATGTGGATCTTAGCTTTACACCAAAGCAGTGGGAAAACATGAACCGAAAAGAATTTAAACTGACAGGTTCCTGGATGTCCTACAGTTCCCCCTTCCCGGGAAAAGAATGGGAACTTACCGCACATTATTTTGCAACTGGACAGCTGAAATTTGATCCTGGATTTATTTACAAAAAAATGCCTATGAGCCAGGCACAGGAGGCATTCCAGCTTTATAAGACACAGGGGCTGGTAAAAGGAAAAATTCTTTTGGTAAATGAGGAAGCATGACATGATACTGACAGTAACGTTAAATGCTGCAATTGATAAGCGGTATGTAGTAGAAGGATATCAGGTGGGAGAAGTCAATCGGGTAAAGGCATGTTCTTATGTCCCGGGAGGAAAGGGACTGAACGTTTCCAAGCCGGCTTCCATCTATGGCGCAGAAGTAGTAGCCACTGGATTTGTGGGCGGTCATGCGGGAAATTATATTGAAGATGCCTTGAAACCTTTTGGAATTCAAAGTGAATTTTATCATGTGAAGGAAGAAAGTCGTTCCTGTATCAATATCTGGGATGAAGTCAATGGCGTTCAGACAGAATTTCTGGAACCTGGATTTACTTTATCAGAGGAAGATTTCCGTGGATTTGAAGAAAAATTTCGTTCTTTTTTGCCAGAGGCAGAGGTGGTGGCTATGTCCGGAAGCGTACCAAAAGGACTGGATGGAACGGCTTATCAGAGACTTGTAAAACTGGTAAAAGATGCAGGCAAACCAGTGATTCTGGACACCAGCGGAAAACTTCTGGAAATGGGAATCCAGGCATTGCCCACTCTGATTAAGCCAAACATAGATGAAATCCGTATGCTGACAGGAAAAACGTGTGAGAATATCCAGGATATTGTAGACGCAGCAAAAGAAATCCATAAAAAAGGAGTAGAGTTTGTCGCAGTATCCCTTGGGGCAGAAGGCTCTCTTGTAGTAGGAGAAGAAGGAATCTTCCGGGTTCTGGTGCCTAAGATTGACGCAGTAAACACAGTGGGATGCGGTGATTCCATGATTGCAGGTTTTGCTATTGGACTGAAAGAAGGGCTTTCTCTTGAGAAAATGCTAAGAAAGGCAAGTGCAATCTCAGCCGCATCAGCTATGCGCGAAGAAACCGGATTTTTTGTAATGGAAGATATGGAAAAACTTCTTCCTCAGATTCAGATAAAAAAATGGTAACAGAAGGATGTAATTTATAATAAGAAAAAAGGAGAAAAAATATGGGAGAATTTATTAACCCGGCACTTGTGCCAACTGTAACACTTCCATCCGGAGAAAAAGTTCCATGTGTGGGAATGGGAACCTTTGGCTCTGACCGTGTTTCTGCGGAAGAGGTATCCAAAGCGGTGGCAGGTGCCCTGCGCTGCGGTTACCGTATGTTTGACTGTGCAGCCTGCTATGGCAATGAAGTACAGATTGGCGAGGTTTTTCGGGAAGCTTTTGAAGAAGGGATTGTAGAAAGAAAAGATCTGTTTATCATGACAAAAGTATGGAATGATATGCACAGAGAGGTGGAGAAGGCATGCAGAAAGAGCATTGCAGATTTACAGTGTGATTATGTGGATCTTTATTTTATCCACTGGCCGTTCCCCAACTATCATGCGCCGGGATGTGATGTGGATTCCCGTAATCCAGATTCCCGTCCATTCTCTGTGGAAGAGTTTATGGATACCTACCGTCAGTGTGAAGAACTGGTAGAAAAAGGAGTAATCCGTTACATTGGTATTTCCAATATGACCATCCCCAAGCTGGAAGCGGTACTTCCTCTTATGAAAATTAAACCGGCAGCTTGTGAGCTGGAGCTTCATGTGTGCTTCCAACAGCAGGAACTCTACGATTATCTGGTGGCACATAACATTCAGCCAGTGGGCTATATGCCTCTTGGTTCCCCGAGAAGACCGGAGAGAGATATCTGTCCCGAGGATGTGGCAGACCTGCAGCTTCCGGAAATGAAAGCCATTGCAGACGCTCATGGGGTACATCCGGCGCTGATTGCTTTGAAATGGGCACAGCAGAGAGGAGAGATTTCCATTCCGTTTTCTGTACACAATTTTGCTTCTAATTTAAAATGTGTGACAGAAGATCCTCTGACAGAAGAAGAAATGAAGATGATTTCCACTCTGGAAAAAGGAAACCGTCTTGTAAAAGGACAGGTATTTTTGTGGGAAGGTGCCAATGACTGGCATGATCTCTGGGATGAAGATGGGGTCATTGTAAAGTAAGAAATCTCCAAAATAAAAGTGAAAAAGCTTTCGCAGAAGAAATCCGACAGGCGTTTGCCTGGTAATCTTTTGCGGAAGCTTTTTTTATGGAATTGTAAATTCACAAAAAACATGATACCATATCAGAAGAAGAAACGTGCTTGATTGGAGCATACCAGAAACTAAAAATTCAGGGGGTATTTTGGGATTTATGTATCGAGTTTTACTTGTAGATGACGAGATTTTAGTACGAGATGCCATTAAAGAAAACATTAACTGGGCCAGTCTGGAATGTGAATTGGTAGGCGATTGTGAAAATGGGCAGGCAGCAGCAGAATTTATAAAGAATAACGAAGTGGATATTGTACTTACAGATATCTGTATGCCATATATGGATGGGATGGAGTTAAGCCATTTTCTCCATGATAACTATCCGGATATTGTGATTGTTATTTTCAGTGGATTTGGAGAATTTGAATATGCAAAAAAGGCAATTCAGTATAATGTAAGCGAATATCTTTTGAAACCGGTAACTGCAGTAGAACTGACTGGAGTTATCAATAAAATGAAACATAAAGTAGAACAGAAACGTCAGGAAAAGAAAAAAATGGAGAAGCTCACGGAGGCTTCTGAAAATTATCGGAAAAATGCCCAGGTCATCCGTTCCAAAGCGCTGGAGGCTCTTGTCAACTGCACCACTAATGTGGAAAGCAGTCTGGAACGTCTGAAAAATATGGGGATTGAGTTATCAGCTGTTCGATATCGGGTGGCAATGTTTGACATTGACCTGTATTCAGATATGTATCAGCTGGATATGGAAAAACGCCAGGAAAGTGCGCTGATGGCTTTTGTTCTTTATAATATCAGCGATGAGATTGTAAGAAGAGAGGAAGCCGGAATTGCCTATCAGGAAGGCGGAAACCGGGTGTGCATTCTGTTTCAGGAAAAATGGAGCCGGGATTTTACCGCAAAAACAAAAGAAATCTGTCGTGAGATTCAGGACAAGATGAAGGAAGTTATGGGAATTGAGGTTTCTGTGGGAATTGGAAAATGGGTAAAAACACCGGGACAGCTTCTGATCTCTCATGATACTGCAAGTCAGGCTATGCAATATCGCTACCTTCTGGGGGGAAAACTCCTTCTTGATATGGCAGAGCAGAAAACTGGACAAAATATACCTATAGATATGCTCCTGGAAAAATTTGTATCAGCCTTAAAAACAGATAAGCAAAGTCAGGTAGCAGAAATTTTTCAGGAAATAAAAGATTCTATCCGAAACAGTTTTGTGGAAAAAAGTCGTGCCTGTATGTACCTTCAGCAGATTGTGAGGACCATGGATCAGGTATGCCATGATGTTTCCGCAAATATGGATTGTGTTTCCTGTGGACGGGATGAACTTCTTCATCAGATCACAGAACAGAAGTCCTTTGACAGCGCCTGCAAAATTGTGGAAGATTATATTATGAAGATATATAAGATGCTTTCTGATATGAATAGTTCCAGTGGACAGAGACAGGCGCGGCTTGCGATGGATTATATTCAGCAGAATTATATGGATCCGGATCTGAGCTTGAATGATATTTGCTCTTATTTGAATATCAGTACCAGTTATTTCAGTACCATTTTTAAAGAAATGACAGGGGAAACCTTTACGGAAGTGCTGATTCGTACCCGCATGGAAAAAGCCAAGGAGCTTCTGGGGAATACTACCATGAAAAACTATGAAATTGCAGAACGTGTGGGCTTTTCCGATCCTCATTATTTTGGGATTTCTTTCAAAAAAATGACAGGGGTTACCCCTACGGAATACGCCAGGGAGAAGAGAAGATGAAGAAATTGAATCCAGGTCAGATGCTCATGCGCAGGTTTCAGAGTATCCAAAGTGTGATTTTTGCAGTGGTATCTTCTTTGCTGCTCTGCGCTGTAGTAATTGTGACTGTGATTTCCATGAATTATACAAGACAGTCGATTTTTGACAATTCCTCTCTGTACACCCAGACTATCATTCAGCAGGTGAATCAGAATATTGATTCCTATATTAATTACATGGAAAATATTTCCTATCTGGTATCCAGTAATGAAGATGTGCAGGAGTATTTGTTTGGCGATAATGTGGATTTTGATGTGCGGGGACGTATTCTGAACCAGTTTGAAACCATTCTGGACAGCCGGAATGATATTTTGAATCTTGGTATTATTTCAGAAAACGGAAGAATGTTTATCAATGATGGAAAGCAGATGACAAACCCTAATCTGGATCTTCACAGCCAGGACTGGTATACCAATGCTCTGAATGGCTCCCAGAGTTCCTATCTTTCCTCTTCCCATGTACAACACATCATCAACGGAGAACGGCCATGGGTGATTACCCTGAGTCGTGGAATCTGGAATAAGAGAGCCACGAAAGGTTCAAAAAAAGAAGGGGTATTCTTTATCGACCTGAATTATAATGCGATTAGTGAGCTGTGCAATCAGAGTATGGTAGAAAATCAGGGCTATGCGTTTATTATAGATGCGGAGGGAAATATTGTCTATCATCCACAACAACAGCAGCTTTATAATGAACTTCAGACAGAAAATATCAGTCTGATCATGGAATCAGATTCCGATACCATTCTTTCGGGGAAAGGAAGCAAAGAGAAGCTGTACTCCATATCCCGCTCTCAAAAGACCGGATGGACCGTAGTAGATAGTGTGCGAGTGGAAGAACTTCTTCGGAAAAGTAAGGCAGCTCAGAGTCTGTATGTTCTGGTAGCCATTGGTCTGATGGCAGTGGCGCTTGTATTTTCCCGCTTTCTCGCCAAGAGCATTACTCAGCCCATTTCCCAACTCTGTGAATCCATGGAACGGGTTCAGGAGGGAGACTTCAGCGTATCAGATGTTGTGGTGGATTCCGAAAACGAGATTGGAAGCCTGACCACATCGTTTAATGTTATGACACACCGAATCCAGGAACTGATGGAGCAGAATATCCGGGAACAGGAGGCCAAGAGAAAGAGTGAGCTGAAGGCTCTTCAGTCTCAGATTAATCCGCATTTTCTTTATAATACGTTAGATTCCATTATCTGGATGGCGGAGGGAAAGAAAAATGAGGAAGTGGTGCTGATGACGGCTTCTCTGGCAAGGCTTCTTCGTCAGAGTATCAGCAATGAGGATGAAGTGGTTTCCATAGGTCAGGAAGTGGAGTACGCAAGAAGCTACCTCACCATTCAAAAAATGCGTTACAAAGATAAATTAGAGTTTGAAGTTTCTGTAGAAGCTACGATTTTACATATTCCGTTAATTAAGCTGGTTTTGCAGCCAATTATTGAAAATGCCATTTATCATGGACTGAAGTATAAGGAAAGCAAAGGATTTCTTCAGGTGAAGGGATTTATGAAGGACGGCAATGCAATCCTTCAGGTAATTGATGACGGTGTGGGAATGGATCAGGAAACACTGGATCATATTTACGAAAAACATAAGGTGAATTATCGCTCTAATGGAGTGGGCGTTTATAATGTACAGAAGCGTCTGCAGCTTTATTATGGAAGCGAATATGGAATCACCTATGAGAGTCATCTGGGAGAAGGAACCATTGCCACGATTACCATACCGGGAAGACAGGAGGGTCTGCAATGAAAAAATACAAAAAATGGGTGGCTGCAGCCCTGGTTCTCTGTATTGGTGCGGCAACAGCAGGTATTGTTTACTACAGAAACGCCACAGGAGGAGAGCGAAAGCTGTCTCTGATCTATATTCCCAAAGTGGTGGATGGAACCAATGATTTTTGGAGTTCTCTGATTCTTGGTGTGCGGATGGCAGCCAAGGAATACAATGTGGAAGTGGAAATTATGGCTCCGGAAAGAGAAAATGATGTGAAAAGGCAAAATCAGATCCTAAAAGAAGCTATGGAAAAGCAGCCGGATGCTATTTTGTTTTCACCCTCCAGTTTTACAGAGTCGGATCAGCTTTTGCAGCGTGTGAAGGAAAAAGAAATAAAGATTGCGTTTATCGATTCCTATACAGATCAGGATGTCCAGGATATTACCGTTGCAACAGACAACGTGGAAGCGGGACAGAAGTTGGGCGAATTTGCTGCGACACTTCTGGAACCGGAGGACCAGGTGGCTGTGGTTGCCCATGTAAAGGGGGTATCCACAGCGGTAGAGAGAGAAAAAGGGTTTCGGAACGGACTTGGAACGTTGGCAAAAAACATTGTGGATGTGGTATATTGCGATTCCGATTACGAGAAGTCCTATGAACTGACAACCGCTCTTCTAAAAGAATATCCGGACCTGAAAATGATCGCAGGAATGAATGAGTATTCTTCTGTAGGGGCAGCCAGGGCTGTTAAAGCGGCTGGTGCAGAAGCGCAGGTCAAGGTAGTGGGAGTGGACAGTTCTCAGGAAGCGGTTCAGTTGATGGAACAGGGGGTGTTTAAGGGGATTGTAGTACAGAAGGCATTTAAAATGGGCTATTTGGGAGTGGAGGAGACGATCCGGCTTCTTCGGGGACAGAATTATGAAACAAATATCAATTCCGGCTGCGAGCTGGTAACTCCGGAAAATATGTACTCCAGCGAAATAGAAAAGCTCTTATTCCCCTTTAAACCGCTGGAATCTACAAAAGAAGAGAAAAAAACTCAGTGAAATCAGTCAATATGAATAAGAAAAAAAGGTTAAAAATTTACGAAACCGTAAATTTTTAACCTTTTTTTGTAAGATATTCCATTACAATTATTTCTGTTTCACGTTATTATTGAAAAAGAAAAAACACAGAGATGTGAAAAAACGTGAGGAGGGTAAAAAATTGGAAAAGCTAAAACAAAATCCAATCGTGAAAAAGCTCGGCCTGAACAGGATTCTGCTTGTTGGTATCCTGCTTGTTATGTTTATCGTGTTCAGAGCAGTTCTGGGAAGTAAATTCCCTATTGGAGACAGTATCAGATCTACTTTGAACTATGTGTATTTCCTGGGCTTTTTATCACTGGGCGTTACCTTTGTAATTGCTACCGGAGGAATTGATTTCTCCATCGGACCGGTTATGTTCTGTTGCGCACTGATTTCCGGTTACTGCATGACAAGCTATGGTGTTCCATGTGCAGCAGCCATAATTCTTTGCATCCTGATCGGTCTTTTATTCGGTACCTTTAACGGATGGCTGGTATCTTATATGTCAGTTCCGCCATTCATTGTTTCCATGGCATCCATGAACATTGCAAAAGGTATTGCTTCCGTATTTACAAAAACACAGTCTGTAAGCTGGCCGCTGAGCAGCGATCCTGCAAACGGATGGTTCAGAAACATTGTTTCCTATAATGGATTCCCGGTAGGAATCATTATTTTCCTGGCATTCGCAGTCCTCTGCGGTATCGTTCTTTACAGAACAAAACCGGGACGTTACATTCTTTGCCTTGGTTCCAACAGTGAAGCTGTTCGCCTTTCTGGTGTTAACACAAGAAAATGGCGTATGCTGGCATACATGATCTGTGGATTTTTAGTTGGAATCGGAGCACTGTTCTTTGTTGCTACCTATACAACGGTTCAGCCTGGATATGGTGATCAGTACAACAACGAAGCAATCGCAGGTTGCGTTATGGGTGGTACATCCATGGTTGGAGGTCTTGCTTCCATCGGTGGTACTGTGATTGGTGTGTTTATTATCTCTCTCCTTCAGCAGGGTATCATGGCATTTGGTCTTGGTAAAGGACAGCAGATGATCATTACAGGTATCATTGTAATCGTAGCCGTTTACGCTGACGTTTCTGCAAGACGCAGAAAGAACTGATCGGAAGGGAGGATGTAACAATGGGTGAAGTTATTTTAACTATGAAGGACATTGATAAGTCCTTTCCTGGAGTTCATGCTCTGGATCACGTTAATTTTGAAGTGAAACGCGGCGAAGTACATGCGCTTATGGGAGAAAATGGTGCCGGAAAGTCCACATTGATGAAGGTTCTTACCGGTATTTATCAGAAAGATTCAGGAAGTATCGTATACAAGGGTAAGGAAACAGAATTCCATAATACAAGAGAGGCGCAGGATGCAGGTGTTGTTATCGTGCATCAGGAGCTGAATATGGTTGGTGACCTTACGGTTGCTCAGAATATTTTCATTGGACGTGAGCCGAAGAAAGGGTTCCGTATCGATGATAAGAAAATGATTGAAGAGTCCAAAAAACTGTTCAAAGAGTTGAACATTGAAATCGATCCAAGAGAAAAAATGCACAACTTAACAGTTGGTAAACAGCAGATGTGTGAGATTGCAAAGGCAATTTCCCATAAGGCAGAGGTTATCATCTTTGACGAGCCTTCTGCAGCTCTTACCGAAAAAGAAATTGCGGACTTGTTTGTAATCATTCGTGACCTTCGTGAGAAAGGTCTGGGAATTGTTTATATCTCACATCGTATGGATGAGATCAAGGTTATTACTGACCGCGTAACCGTTATGCGTGATGGTGGTTATGTAGGAACCCTGATTACAAAAGACAGTACAAAAGAAGACATCATCAACATGATGGTTGGACGTGTTATTTACGAAGATCCGAAGCAGCACAGCATGGTTGCTCCAGATGCGCCGGTTGTTCTTAAAGTAGAAAACCTGAACGCAGGTAAGATGGTTCAGGATGTAAGCTTTGAGCTTCGTAAAGGCGAAATTCTTGGCTTCTCCGGTCTTATGGGCGCAGGTCGTACCGAGACTGCCAGAGCGCTGTTTGGCGCAGACCCGAAACAGAGCGGCAAGATTTCCATTATGGGTAAGGATGGACAACTTCACGAAGTTACCATCAACAGCCCACAGGATGCTGTTAAATATGGTATCGGTTATCTGTCAGAGGACAGAAGAAGATACGGATGTGTTGTTCAGAAATCCTGTATTGAAAATACAACTCTTGCAACTATGGAACAGTTTACCAAGGGCTTCCTGATTGACTCAGCGAAAGAAAAAGAAGTAACTGAGAAATATATCAAAGAGCTTGCAAC
>SAMEA3387494__coassemble_2017_pt1 | contig 28818 bp, 24 predicted proteins | sample SAMEA3387494__metabat2_low_PE_043 | metagenome-assembled genome bin SAMEA3387494 (sample SAMEA3387494) | Felis catus | biome: Faeces | place: United Kingdom | collected 2012
CACGTATTTCTTTCCTCGTTTCATTTCTATAACCTCCTGTGGTATTGGCGGGGATTTCCCTCCCACTTCCTATTTGCAATTATTTATAATTGTTCAGTACCTTCGCCGTTACAATTATTCTACTACTTCGATTCCCATACTTCTAGCAGTACCAGCGATCATGCTCATAGCTGCTTCCAGGGATGCTGCATTTAAGTCTTTCATTTTCAGTTCAGCGATTTCCTGAACCTGAGCCTTTGTTACTTTAGCAACTTTTGTTTTGTTCGGTACGCCAGAACCAGATTTGATGTTAGCTGCTTTTTTCAGCAGAACTGCTGCCGGCGGAGTCTTGGTTATGAAGCTGAAACTTCTGTCTGCATAAACAGTGATTACAACCGGGATGATCAGATCTCCCTGATCTGCTGTTCTTGCATTGAACTCTTTTGTAAACTGAACGATATTTACACCATGCTGTCCAAGAGCCGGACCAACTGGCGGTGCTGGAGTTGCTTTACCAGCCGGAATCTGTAATTTGATATATCCTGTTACTTTCTTTGCCATTTTCGGCACCTCCTATGTGGTATTGGCGGGGGTATTTCCCTCCCACGATTTATACAGGTCATCCCCGGCCTCACGGCTTTCTACAGGATGAACCTGAACTTTAAGTTACATTTTTTTGATTTCTGCGAAACTTATTTCTACCGGCGTTTCGCGGCCGAAAAGCTCAACATTAATGGTAACGACTCTCTTCTGCATGTTAATAGAAGTTACAACGCCGGTTGTGTCTTTCCAGGCACCGCCTGTAACAACTACCATGTCGCCCTCGATAAAGTCTACCTCAACGCTTTCTTCATGGATTCCTAACGGAAGCATTTCTTCTTCTGTCAGCGGCACGGGCTTAGATCCCGGACCTACGAATCCTGTCACGCCTCTGGTATTGCGGACAACATACCATGTATCATCATTCATCACCATATTGAGAAGCACATAACCTGGAAACATTTTCTTCTGGACCTGCTTAGCGGTTCCATTCTTCATCTCCACAACATCCTGCAGCGGGACGCGGACTTCCAGAATCTGGTCTTCCAGGTGTCTGTTTTCGATTGTCTTTTCAATGTTGGCTTTTACTTTGTTCTCATACCCAGAATAAGTATGGACAACATACCATTTCGCTTCTGACATACAATCACCCTTGTCCTTATTTCACTAAAAGATTAATGCCTTCCAGAATACCTGCATCCATAATACTGATCATAACTGACATAATAATCGTAACAATAACTACGACAATCGTCTGTTTGATCAGTGTTGGCCGGTCTGTCCAGACAATTTTCTTAAACTCGGATTGAAGTCCCTGAAACCAACTTTTCTTCTGGCTTTTGCCAGCAGATTTTCCATTTTCTTGCATAGCCTAACCTCACAATCTCTGTGAGTAACTGTTCATTACTTTCACAGTTACCTTGTGATTATTTTGTTTCCTTGTGCAGAGTGTGTCTATGGCAGAACTTACAATATTTCTTAGTTTCCATTCTCTCCGGATGGTTTTTCTTCTCTTTCGTCATATTGTAGTTACGCTGCTTGCACTCAGTACATGCTAATGTAATTTTAACGCGCACAACTTCCACCTCCAGTGTTTTCATTTGCATGATCTCTTCTTTTGTCATGATGTATCCATCATCATTTTCGGGCATAAAAAAAAGACCTAACTTCCATGTCGCTTGTCAAGTGTATCACATGTCAAGCCTGTACGTCAAGTCTTTTCCCTTTAATTTACGTAATTTTTTATGGTCTCTTATGGAGGCCCCTATGCCTTATAAACCACTCCGGCACAGGGGCTTTCCTTTTATCTGCCATATTCTTTATCCTACCGAATCTCCACACTCCAGGTATTGGAATAAACTTCCCCGCTTTCCAGGGAAATCAGATTCTCCTGCTGCTCCAGGTCCTCCACGATTCCCTTACGGGAAGGCAGAGAACTCCATGGCTCAATACAGAGATACGGCACCTGAACTCTTGGCCAGTGCCAGATTCCAAGATAAGGCATATCCGGATAAGAAACTCGAATGGAATGGTTTCCATTTTTGCTCTTCAGCGTCACTGCACGAGGCATTTCCCTTAAAATAATGGCATCATCATCGAACAGCTCATGGCGAAGATCCAGATAGCGATTCTCCCGAAGAACGAATGGCGTATCCTCCCCGGTCACGAAACAGTCCTCAGACATCCCTACCCGAAGAGACTTTGCTTCCGGTCCGAAATCCAGGTAATAATCCTCAAAATCCGTTCCTTCCTCCATCGGAACCTGAAAGCCCGGATGGCCGCCCACGCCAAAGAACATGGTTTTCTCATCCCGGTTATAAACACGATAGGTAATTTCCAGCACATTGCCTTTCAATTCCCAAATGATCTCCAGTGAAAACTCAAAGGGATATTTTTTCAAAGTTTCCGGAGAGCTTTCCAGTCTCATAACCAGTTTATCCCCCCGACAAGTTGAAAGATCCAGATCCATGTCCATATACATCAAAAATCCATGGATATCCATGTGATAGGTCTTCCCCTGATACACGTAAGATCCGTCTGTCAGTCTGGCAATATAAGGAAACAGGTTTGGGCCCTGATCCGGCCAGGTTGCCTCGTCTCCCTGCCACATATATTCCCGATCTTTTTGATCCCGGATGGAGACCAGTTCTCCACCCCTGGAATCTACACATACTTTTAGATGTTCGTTTCTGATTTCGTATTCCATTTTTTATTCCCACTTAAAAATAATCATATCCTCCGTGAATATCCACAATGCTTCCATTCAGATATCCATTGGTCAGGATACAGTATGCCAGCTCTGCCACATCCTGTACTTCTCCAAAGCGATGCAAGGCGATCTTTTTATTGATCCTGTCATAGCTCTCCTGGCTTCTGTTCTCATGCCAGGTGGTCTGGATAAATCCCGGCGCAATGGCATTTACGGTAATTCCCTTTGGCTCAAACTCCTTAACCAGAGACTTGGTGAGAAAATGCACGGCTGCCTTTGTCACACCATATACCAGAGAAGAAGAATATGCCTGCTGCCCTGCATACGATCCCATAAACAAAAGTTTTCCGCCTTCACGCATAATCGGACGAAGTTCCTTGACCATGAACACCGGAATGGACAGATTGGTATTCACAATCTTCGTCCACTCTTCAAAAGTATAATCCTCATACTTGGCATACGTGCTGATTCCCGCATTGCAAACCAGCCAGTCTACCACGCCTGCCTGCTCACGGATCACAGACACAAACTCCATCATTGCCTCATAAGAAGACATATCTGCCTTTACAAGACGCACCATTTCCCTCTGTTCTGCCGGAAGACTCTCCACAAAAGCCTGCGCTCTTTCCTCATTGTGCGCATAATTTACAAATACCAGATCTCCAGCCCTGGAACAGGAAAGAATCTTCTCCACAATTCCCCGGCCGATTCCCGAAGTCCCGCCAGTTACAACTGAAACTCTACCCATGATCCAACCTCCTAAAAAAACCTCTTAAATCTCCAACAACCGTTTATAAACTTCTTCTGGCGCATAGGGCTGTTGATTATGAATGGGCTCTCCCAGACAGGTCTTAGGATACGCAAAGGTACCATGCTCCATGGTAATTTCCAGAAGTTTGGCACCATCCCCCTTCAAAAATTCCGCACCCTTGTCTTCCGCTTCGTCATGCCAGATCCGAAGAGCATCTATACCATATGCCTGCGCCACCTTACGGAAGTCACAGGAAGAGAATCCACATCCTTCACTGGTTCCTGCAAAAAGGCAGTCAAAATAATCTCTCTGCAGATGGCGGATCATACCAAGCGCGCCATTGTTCATAACCATGATTTTAATGGGAAGATTTTCACGTTTTACCCACTGCAGTTCCTGAATGTTCATCTGGAACGCACCGTCTCCACAGATACACGCTACCGGCTTCCCAGTTGCGTAATGAGCGCCGATTGCTGCCGGAAGGGCATAGCCCATGGCCCCATGTCCGCCGGAAAACAGCATCTGCTGCCCTTTCCGGTTCTTAAAGGACTGATAACTCCATACCATATGCTGTCCCACATCAATTGCAATGGCAGAGGTATCTGCAAGGCTGTCACTGAGCGCTGCAATCATTCTGTTGGTATAACGCTCTGGGGTCTGGTCATCCACAGCCTGAAGATTTTCTTTAATCTCACTGCACACAACAGCCCATTCTTTTCGTTCCGGACTCTCTGCCAGAACAATATTTTTCAGTCCAAAGATTACCTTTTCTGTATCTGTACAGAATTTTTCTTCATTCACACCGTTTTCGTGAATATCTCTCTGAAGATTAAAGGAATCTATATCTATACGAAGAATCTTTGCATTCTTTGCAAATTCATGTACCTTTACGCCAATCTGACGGGTACAGAGCGAAATTCCAAAGCAAAGAAGCAAGTCGCTTTTTGCATTGGCAATCATATTTGCATAGCGATGTCCGTAAGCGCCTCCAATACATCCAAAGTTCAACGGATGATCGTAAGGCAGTACCGATTTTGCCAGCACACTGGTAATCATAGGAATCTGATATTTTTCTGCAAAACGTACCAGAGCTGCCTGGCTTTCCTTGCTGTCCACGCCATGTCCAATCATAATCACCGGACGTTTGGCGCTGCGCAAAGCGTCTTCCACAGCTGCAACTGCCTGTTCTGCCAGGGTTTCATCTGCTTCCGGTTCTTCAAACTCCATGTCATAAACAGGATGTTCCACCTCTCCCCTCTGGATGTTCATGGGAAGATCAATGAGTACCGGTCCTTTTCTTCCAGTTGTGGCAATGTGATACGCTTTGTTCAGTTCCTTTACAATATCCTCTGGTTCGCGAATCTGTACACAGTATTTGGTAACAGGTTTTGCCATAGATACAATATCGATCTCCTGAAATCCCTGCTGACGAAGTCCCTCAATTCCAGAATATTCATAAGTATTCAGCTGTCCGGTAAGAAAAATCACCGGAAGAGAATCAAAATAGGCATCTGCCACACCGGAAAGAAGATTTACCGCTCCCGGACCGCTTGTCGCATAAGCGCAGGCACAGTCATCCTTCGCCTGAGCATAGCCACAGGCTGCAAAAGATGCCCCCTGCTCGTTGTAACAGGAATGGTTATTGGTATTGGGATTTTTTTCCACAGAATCCACGAAATGGGCGATCATAGTTCCCTGATATCCAAAGAAATCATGAATCCCCTTTTTTTCTAAAAATGAAACAATATAATCTGTAAGCTTCATATTTACCTCCAGTACTTCTCGATCTGTTCTCTCAGTTCCTCATTGCCGGTCATTTTGAGGACAGCCAAATAAATTTCCAAAATTTCTTCATCTGCCACATAGATTTCTTTTTCTTTGAGACAGCGCAGCATCATCCTGGTATACGGCCGGAAAATCGTTTCCAGACGCATGTAATCTCCGCTTTTGTAAAGATTTTTGATGTAATCCTTCCGTTCGCTGTAATATCCGTTCAGTTTTCTCTTGCCGGCACAAAGTTTTGCATAGTTCCAACACCAGTTATAATACCGCTGCCTGCGTCTTCCTATGGAATCTTTCAGATATTGCTTCCTCCTGGCCTTGATAAGTTTCCTTAAATCTCCTGTTTCCTGAAAAAACGCTTCATATCCCATCAATGCGCTTGTCATCACTGCCGGATCTGGTTTGTATTCCTCTGCTGGCTGCTCCTCATAATTTTTTCCATAGGTTTTCTGCAAAAACCATATTTTTTCATCCGGCGCCTGGAAATGCTCCCCTTCCAGAGTTACCTGCCCCGGTTTATGGAAGATCTCTGCCGGATAATAATAGGTTGTGGACGGGTTCAAACGGAGAATATACTCTTCCGTATCCGCAACATCCTGTTCCCTCACAAACTTTTCGTACAAATCTTTTCCCAGAAGGGAACGTCCCCGAAGAAGCCATTTTAATTTGATGGGAATTTTACAGAGTGTATTTTTTAACCCCGGTTTTTTATTATAACTGTAACAGGTCTGTTTCCAGCCAACCTCCAGAATTCTGTTCCAGAGATGCTTCCTTCTGGAAGCAATCTTTCCCCTTAAAGGAAGGATAGTGATTCCCAAACCCGGATGCAGGAAATTTTTCCCTTCATCAAGGCTGTAACATAACGTATTCGCATTAACATAACGCAGACAAAAATCCGGAAAATATTTACTGTTTCCCATGTATTCCAGTTCTCTCCCCTTGGGGCTTTCCTCCTCAAAAACACGGCGGAATCGTTCCATCTCCCCGAGTTTCATCAGAATCACACCCGCAAAGGGATTCTGGGGAAAAGGCTGGCCTGTCACTCCGCAAAGCGTAAGCTGGGGGGAAAGACAGTATTCAATTTTGTGTCTGGCACAAATTTTATCTATTTCTTTCAGAAGCGACAACACTTCCTGCTGTTCTCTCTTCAATGGTTTTCTGCTCCATTTCTTTCTAATTCAATTGCTTTACAAGCTCTTTTAGTTCTTCTATGGTACCGTATTTTTCCAGCCACAGATCCAGGAACTCAGAAGCATCTCCCTTCGCCGCATATGCTGCCGCCCGTCTGCTTCCACGATACAGATCTGTAAGATAAATCCTGGAAAGCTCTGTCTTTACATAAGATGGTTTGGCATATTCCAGCGCCTGACGATAATGAACAAAAGCCTGTTCCGTCTGTCCCTGCTTTCTTCGGACGTCTCCCAGAAGTTTATATACTTCTGCCCGCTTATCCTTATGAATCTGATAACCCCGGATTTCCTGAGCCAACCACTCCAGTTCGCTTTCATCTTCTGTATACAGAAGCTCTGCGCGCAGCTGCGCCAGTTCTTTTGGATATCCCAGACGGCGGAACGCTTTTACAAGCGTTTCCTCATAATGTTCTTCTTTTCTTCTCTGTCTTCTCTCTGGACCATTGTCAGAATCTTCCAGTTTTTCTCTGATCTCTTCTATGATTCCTTCCGCTTCTGCCTGCGTCCGTACAACTGCTGCCTTGGTAAGACACACATACTGGTGTACTTCTTCATCCTCAGGGAGCAGCCTTTCCCACAATTCCATCCAGTACCGCGCTTCTTCCTTATGGCCAGCTGCAATCAAATCCTGTCCGTACTTCATGGAACGCTCTTTTTCCTGTTTCAGAAGACGATCCAGTTCCAGATGAACAATTCCATTGTTGGTCTTCTCTCTGGCATCTGCATAAAGAAGAAGCGCATCTTCTCTTTTTCCCTTCATCCAGAGGAGATCTGCTTTATATTTCAGGAAATAGCCATCTGCTCCAAATAATTCCAGCGCTTTATCCAGAAAACTTTCTGCTTCTGTAGTCCGCTGCTGTTCTCTGGCTCTGTCCATCACAAGGCGGCACATAAATTTAAGGAAACTGGGATTTCCCGGATAACGCTCCAGAAGCTCTTTACAGATTCCTTCTGCTTCTTTTTTTTCTTTTTGTTCGTAATGACAGGTTCCTTTTCTGAAAAGTACCACATCAGCCATCACCTGTTTCATCTCCGGTGTTACATGGTCCAGTTTTTCCCTCACCTGGAACATACGGTATGCCTTGGAAATCCGCTCCGTATAAAAAAGAGTCATCATTCCGGCCATAAACACCTCATCCTCCACTTCCAGAAGTGTGGGATGATAAAAAGGATAAATATTGGCAAAATCCTCCCGTCCAATAAATCCTGCGCTCAGCTGTACCTGATAATAACCGGAAAAAATTTCATCCAGTACAGCAAATTCATGAGCGCTTACCAGTTCCTTCAGATCACGTCCACATTCCCTGATCCTGGCCTTCAGATCCATAACGGTACTCTTAGCCAAAAGAAGATCACGCTCATGCTGCAGCCGATGGGTCCGCTTAGCGGTTGCCATATAGTAAAACTTTCGGATTGCCGCATTAAATCTGGCCTTTCCAGATTTTACCTTTCCCATGTAATCCTTACGAAATTCTTTATAATCAATTCCATCCACGCAGATTGCATCGTGGGACTCCCGCTCTCCATGAGGCGGAATATAAGACCACTCATCCCCATAATGCCACACCAGATAGTCATTGGTTCTCTGGGGAATCATAACCTTTTCCCCCTCAAAATCCATATATTTGACAGGGAACATCATATCCTTATCAAAAAGAAAGGGACATCCGCCCCAGCGCATAGCATAGCGGCTGCAGTCCTCTTCCTTATAAGAGAACATAATATCCTCCAGTTTTTTCAGAGTCTTGTCCCTGCCCAGAAATACATAGGACAAAAGGTATTTCAGATACAGGGAAGCGGGAATCTCCCAGCGATTCCCAAAAACCACAGAAATATTTACCAGATCAGAATAGATCATCATATGTGTCCGGTATTTCTCATATTCTTTATCGTCTGCCGGAATCGGATCCAGAGTAAGTACGTCAATAATCTCTCCCGCCTGATCCTCTCCAATTACCTGATGCTTGTGAATGGCACAGCTGTCCGTATCTGCATACCGGGGAAAAGAATTGGTATAATTTCTGTCCACATCCACGCACTGAATGACTCTGTTTGAGGGAAATTCTGTTTTGGAAAGTTCCACCAGCTTGTCCCAGTCATCTCTTGGCATATAGATATCCACATCATCATCCCAAGGGATAAAGCCTTCATTACGCATAACCCCGATCAGGGTTCCCCCTGCCATTACATATCTTAAATTGTGTTTTTTGCAGATTTCATCAAGCTCCCGGAAAAGCTTCAGCAGATGCTTTTGTTTCTCTGTCATTGGTTATCCTTTCTGATCTATGGTTTTCAAAATATCCACCAGCGCTTCTGATTCCTCATAAAACAGTCTGGTACATTCCGTTCTGCGGTCACTGATCATAATCATCAGTTCCTGAAGGAGATAACGGAAACCATTTCCTTCAAAATTAAAACTATAACGTTTGAGGAATTCATTTCCCTCAACCTTCGCCTCAAAATAACCGGTGTTCCACCAGTCATTGGGAACGGTAACACGTCCCTTCGTTCCAATGATCACCAGTTCATCTTCCACATCCACAGTGGAACCGATTTCTATTGTCGCAAGGGCGCTGGGATATTTCATGGTAATCATATCATAAATAAAATTACCGGAATTATCTTTTACCGCATTGCTGGTCACTTCCTGACACTTCATGCCCAAAAGCTTGATAATGGCGCAAATTGCATGTACTACCGTTTCGTGGAAGGATTTTCCACCCTCAAAATCATCCTGAGAAATGGAACATTTTACACTTACCACATCTCCTACAAGATCTCCATGGGTCAGCCATACCAGCTGATTAAACGCCCGAAGATATACCAGCATCAGTTTTTCCACCAACACCACATGATTTTCTACCGCCTTTTGGAACAGTTCCTTCAAAACATCCGGTTTCAAAGTCATAGGCGAGTCACTGATCACATATTTTCCCTTCTCAATGGCCTGCCGGATATAAGCCACCCGGTTTTTCAGACCTGTCTTAATGTATACAATATCCAGCGTTTCCAGAAATTTTTCATAATCGGTACTCCAGGAATCCAGTTCATACCTGTCGCAAAAACATCTGGCAACCTGTTCGTCTGCTGAAAAAACACTTTCTACGTGCAGACCGCTGACAAATTTGGACTCTACCACAATTCCACTGTCCTTTTCGTCATCTGTAACCACACCAACGTTATAAATCGTTCCCTCTCCACGAAGCTGAGTGCTGGAAATATTTTTGGTTCTTTCCAGATATCGGACATCACAATAATTCTTCAGATAATCAAATTTTCCTCTCCAGTCGGAACCTACCACCAGAATATCAATGTTATATTTAATAATATCGCTTACTTTTTGTCCCTGGTATTCCTCGATGATAATCTCATCTGCAAATCCAGTCTTACGCACATTCTCAATTCTCTTCAAAAGGCTGTCTCTGACATTTAACTTGCCCCGCTCAATGTCATAGCTTTCACTGGTGACACCAACGATCAGGTAATCTCCAAGGGCCTTTGCTCGTTTGATAATATTATAATGTCCCTGATGGAACAAATCGAATGTACCGTAAGTAATGACTCTTTTCATAATCTGCACCTGTTCTTTCTATTTGCATTTCTGTTATTACTACTCATATTTACCTGAATCAGGCATAATTATGCCATCATTTTATTATAACATAACCATGCCTGTAATGGAAGAATCTTATAGTTCTCAGGATACCTTCTCAGGATACCCGATACATGGAATACAGCCTCTTTGTTGAGTAGTTGGGAACCTTGCTGCTCCATTTTTTCCCTACCTGTTTTGTAAGATAGGTTTTTGTATAAGAAAGCCCTTTACTGGAATCCATATTGGCAAATACCTGAAAGGCCTTCTTTCCTTTAATTCCCATGGCAAGTCCCTGCGCCACTTCATGAGAAGCATCGGCATAGCTTCGGATTATAAACCCATCCACCATTGGATTGCAGGCTGCTATATAATATCCCAGGCTTAACGCTGCTGCCTGTACCTCCTGCCCCTTTGTGGACGTGAAGCCCTGCTCAGAAAGAAGAATTCTGGTATTGGAACCATAGGTTTTCTTGATATAATTGGTCAGAGCATTCAAATTGTTCAGGCTGATCACCCCTGAGCTGGAACTGTTGGTCATAAGATGGCTGTTCTTGCCGGACCAGAACCGGGGATCTGTCAGAGGAAAGGGATAAGCATGGTATGCCAGATTCCAGTTCACACCCTTCTGCAGAGTCTTGATCCTGCGCGCAAAGGAATCCACCAAGTCCTTGGCCGCATACCCCTGTACAGTCATATTCCAGTAATGATCCACACAGATAAACACCTTGGTGCCTGCTTTTTTACTTCTTACTGCATTATAAAGGCTGCGGAAGGTATCGCTGTAATTCGCAATAAAATCAGCCTTTGACATATTTCCTGCATAATGCCAGGGTTTCGGAGTATTCACCTCATTCCCCAAAATCCAGTTACTTACATAACAGTCTTTGGAGCCAAACAACTCTCCAATAAAAGAAAACAGCGCTTCCATCTTCAGTCGGGATGCCGTATTTTTCGTGTTCCATGCATAATAATTTACCCCGGAAACCTTTGTTCCTGTTGCTGTCAGCGATTTCGTAGCTGACGTATAGTCCAGAATAATCTGTCCTGTTACCTGAATCCCATTTTTATTACATTGACTTACCAGATTGGTATAACCGCCAATCTTGTTGAAATAATAGGTTTTTCCATTATATTTGTAAGGAACGGTTTCTGCATTTTTCGTAAGAAGAATAGATACGGGAAGATTAAAAAATGCGGTCTTGCTTTTTGTGTTTTTTAGCTCCTGAAAATTTGTGGTCTGAAGACCCTTTTTGGTAGCCGGAAGCGCATACGCATTCTGATTAGAAGCAGTTTTTTCCGGATAGCTTACGTAGCTGGTATCGCTGATCCGTGTATACGAACTGATTTTGTTGGCTTTTTTTGTTTTTACTCCGATGGCATACTGACTGAGAACATATTCCGGATGTCCGGCTGTCTCCAGCATAAACGTGATTACCTTGTCTTTTCCATCTGGCTTTTCTACCTTTGCAATCTTTTTTCCCAGCTTCTGTGTATAGGGATTGACCGCAAAAAGATAATAATACTGATCCACGCTCTTTACCGTTGCAGCCACCTTGGCCTGAATCCGTATTTTCCCCTTGGAATATCCCTGGCAGCTGGTGATTTTGGAAGCAGAGGTATTGGCTTGGGCTGCGCTGGAGAACAATTCCGGTTCTTCCTCTTCATCGGTAAATTCCACTTCTGAAAAAAAGACCGCTTCTTCCTCTGATTCCGGCATTTCCTCCGGTTTCTCTTCTTCCGGTTTCTGTTCTTCTTCTCCAACAAACACTTCCACCTCTGCTGGCTCTTCCACATATTCCGCTCCTGAGGAAAAGTCTGCGCCTGCAACAGGCAATACGCTTGTCACTGTCAAAGCTGCTGCTATCAAAACAGCAATCCCGTTTTTCCTTCTCATTGAACAGCCACTCCTTTTCTTTTATTTTACACAAAGAGAGGCAATCACACCGGACTGCCTCTCTTAGCTGCTTATGCCACATACCGGCATATCTTTTGTTTTATTTTGGGGGATCTTCCGGTTTTAAATCCTGGGGTTCCTCCTGCTTCAGCGTAGCTGCCAGCTCCTCGATCGCCTGGCGACGCTTCAGAAGTGTTTCATATTTCTGCTCGTCACTGTCATATTCATCTTCCAGACCTTCGTCCTTAACCTTTTTCTCTTTCTTGAAAAGAAGGAAAGTCACCAGATTCAGAACTCCTGTATACAGCCAGTCCACCGGCGGGCTGCCAAGGATCAGAACAAACAGCAGAGAAATTCCAAGCAGCGCCCATACATTCAAGAGCTCCGGGATTTTCAGAAGCAGAAGTCCATCTATGATAATCATGATTGGATAGTGGAAGAAATAAATTCCCATGGTATTTCTTCCAATGAATGTAAATGGGAGTTTCCTGTCTGGAAGCAATGCAAAAAAAGTAAGAATCATCAGGAAGGACACCAGATACATCAGAAGGCGGATTACCATTCCCACCTCATCGACCAGTCCGCTTAGCATATAGGTGTGGTTTCCGCGAAAAATATCCACTGGTATGGAATTGCTGATCATATAGTTGGGAACTCCGTACAGTACAAAGCCTGCCAGAGGAATCAGCACCCATTTTCCTTTAAATTTACGCACAGCTGTGGTATATTCGCTTTTCCAGAGGTATCCAGCCACAAAAAACGGGAAGAACACCACAATTCTGGATGTTGACAAAAATGTGGTAAATTCAGGTCTGGTTCCTGCCCACAGTGCAAAAGCAATACTCAGCGGAATAATAAGACGGATTTTTCCAAAGGCTTCAATGGTTAAGCGGTATACAAACAGCGCAAGAAGATACCACATAACCGTACCGGAAGGACGCAGAAGTTCATAGTCCACATCTTTTCCAAGCCAGATCTGCGCATACCAGGTCAACGTATAGCCCAATATATAAGGAATCAACAGATTCTTCACATTCTTTAATACATTCTGTGGCTTCTTGGACAAATAACCGGAAACAAAAATAAAAGCCGGCATATGGAAAATGGTAATGGCATACCAGATATACCGGACCACAATATCAACCTTCACCAGCTCAAATGCGATGATATGATTGAATACAACCAGAAAAATCAGCAATACCTTAATATTATCCACCAGACAGGAATAAGGCAATGCCTGTGTTTTTTCACTCTGTTTCAGTTTCATATTTTTACCCTGTAACACTTTCTCTGTTATGATTTTATGAATAAATAATAACATACTATTTGCAATTTTGGAACAGAAATTTAAAAATAAGTATTACACTTCCTATATTCCCCAGTTTTCCCCTTGTCAATCCAGGTTCCTTAGTGTATGATGATAGGGTTAATTGGAAATAGCAGCTGCACCTTTGATCAGCTGCAAAAATCGTGTAAATACAGGGAGTAAAACTATGTTTGAACGATTTAAAATGGATATGAAAAAGTATTGGAAGTATGCCATTTATTCTTCCAAGGCATATCTAAAATCTGAAGTTGCCAATTCTTACCTGAACTGGCTTTGGTGGGTACTGGAACCGTTTTGCTTTATGATGATCTATTATTTCATCTTTGGCTACGTTTTCGGCGGCAGAGAAAAATATTTTGCTGTATTTATCTTTACCGGTATTACCATCTGGGATTTCTTCAATAAAACCATGCTGCAGAGTGTACGCCTGGTCAAACAGAACAAGCCCATTGTTTCCAAGGTTTATCTGCCCAAGTATATTTTGCTGATTGTAAGAATGGGAGTCAACGGCTTTAAAATGTGCATTTCTCTTCTTATTGTAGTGGGAATGCTGCTTTTTTATCGGGTTCCCCTGACCTACAATGTCATCTATGCCATCCCGATCCTTATCACTCTGATCCTGGTGGTATTTGGTATGGGATGTTTCCTGATGCATTATGGTGTGTTTATTGAAGATTTATATAATGTTGTCCACATCGGCCTCCGTCTTGTTTTCTATATGACCGGTATTTTCTGGAACATTACCACACGCCTGCCAGCCCCTTATGGAGAATTGATCTGCAAGCTTAATCCTATCGCATTTCTTTTGTCCTCCATGCGTGACTGCCTGATCTACGGAAGTACACCACACCGTAAACTTCTGCTGCTCTGGTTTTTCATTGGACTGGCTTTAAGTGCACTTGGTATCCGCAAAATCTACAAAAATGAAAACAGTTATGTAAAGGTGATTTAATTATGGAAGAAAAACATGCTATTGAGGTGAAGGATCTGGTCATCAGCTACCGAAATCTGAAAAAAACCTCAATCAAAAAAAGCCTTTTAAGTTTCAAGCATCATAAAGCAGATAACTTTGTTGCTGTAAACGGCATTTCCTTCTATGTACGGGAAGGCGAAATCCTTGGTATCATTGGTAAAAACGGCAGTGGAAAATCCACCACACTGAAAGCTCTGGCAGGAATCTTTTCTGCTGACAGCGGTTCCATTGATCTGAAGGGACACAGCATTTCTCTTCTTTCTATTGGCGTAGGCTTCCAGAAAGAAATGACCGGAAGAGAAAACATTATTCTTTCCGGTATGCTTCTTGGCTTTTCCGAACAGCAGGTCAGGGAAAAAGAACAGGAAATCATTGATTTTGCAGGTCTTGGAAAATTCATCGATATGCCTGTACGTACATACTCCAGCGGTATGTACTCCAAACTGGCCTTTTCCATCACTGCAATTCTGGAGACAGACATTATGCTCATCGATGAGGTATTAAGTGTGGGCGACCAGAAGTTCAAAAAGAAAAGCTATAAAAAAATGAAAGAACTGATTTCCAGCAAAGAACGAACCGTAGTCATCGTTTCTCACAGCTTAAGCACTCTGGAGGAACTTTGCGACACCGTGATGTGGATGCACGACGGACAGATTCGAAAAATCGGTACTCCCAAAGAAGTTCTTCCCGAATATGTGGAATTTATGGAACAGAATTAAAAAATTCCAGGAGTTGTTTTATAACAGCTCCTGGAATTCTTTTACTGCTTTTTTATTATATGCTTCATAATCCACATGCATGATCGGGACTTTCCCCCGGTCAAATGCCTCCATTCCACCTTCCAGCCCTTCTGCTGTAGGAGGTACCAGCATTCCTCCGTGTTCTCTCATAAATCCTCTCGGTCCTGTCACATCTGTAGCAATCACCGGAATCCCCAGGGTATCCGCCTCCAGAATAACCAGTCCCAGTCCCTCATAAAGAGAGGACAGGATAAAAAGATCACATGCTTTTAAGATTGGCATGGGATTCTTCACAGACTTCAGAAGAACCACCTTTTCTTTTAATCCAAGGTTTTCCACATGCTCCCATGTTTTTTCATAAAGTTCTCCACTTCCGCCCACAATTATCAACATGGAGTTTGGATTGGACTCCTGATAATGCTTAAACGCGTCCAAAAGCATGAAGTGTCCCTTTTCCGGAGAAAATCTGCCAATTGTAATAAATTTCTTCACTGGACTTTGAAGGATTTCTTCCAGTCTTTCTCTGGTGACTGTACACCGGGTGGATTCATCGAACAGCAGAGGTTCCTCCGCCCGTTCCAGTACCTGAATATAGGCATGACAGTTATTGACCACATAAAGATTTTCTTTTTTGTGACTGATCTCCAGAGTGCGGTCGTAAATATCCTGTGTCACCGTCGCTACCACATCATAAGACCGATATGCCTGTTCCAGTGTTTTCAGGTGCTGGTTTCCTTTTGTCTGAATCTCCATCAGCATATCATTGTGTACAAAGATTGCTCTCTTTCCCGGAGCCTCCTGAAACATCCGAATCACTTTCTTTTCGTAACCGTTGAAATGGATGCACCAGTCAAACCGGGCATATCCAAAGTCCCTCCGATATTCCCTCTGATAAAATCGCTTCATATATTTCTGAATCCAGGAATGATCCACATCCCATTTATAATAAAGAAATGCAGATACTGCCTCCATCCAGGTAAGATTCCAGCCCACAGTCATGGGAACCGCCTTGATAAAATCAGGCAGCACATCCAGCCTCCAGGGTTCCTCTTCCAGATAATTTTCCTGAAAGGCTGCATAATAATGGTAGTCTTCCTGGTTCATATTTTCCATCAGATTCAAAAAGGAAGTGGTCATTCCATTCCGCTTCAATCCGCCTACATAAAACAAAAGATTCTTCTTTTCATCCTGTCTTGCAGGCTCCTTTTCCAGGTATTCCGTTTCTTCTCCATACAGGAAAAAACGACACAGTTTTTTTGCTGCTTCCGGACCGTCATAAGGGCAGTATTTTTTTCGGAACCCTTCGTCATCATATTCCTTGGGACTTCTCATTTCCCGCAGAAGCTCTTCTGCATTCTTGGCCACAGGAAACGGGAATTCTTCCGGCTGGTCATAATAATCTCTTTTTTCCTGAAAGGAATCCCGATCATATAAAAACAGAATGGTTTTCCCCTCTCTGCGATTTGCATAGTCAAAAAACACACTGGAATAATCCGTGATCAGACAGTCTGACAGATCCAGAATCTCATAGGGATCATATTCCCGTGGAAACGGACGGATATGCTGATACTTTTCGCAGGATATTTTCTGTCCTACATAGGGATGCAGACGAAGAAAAAGGATTTCTTCCCCGGTCAACGTCTGGTCGATAAGATCCAGATATCTGGTGGTTTCCTGTATCTGCTTCTCCCGGTCTCTCTGGTCATAATGGTCCGCAATGCTCCCCCTCCAGGTTGGCATATAACAGTAAATCTTCTTTCCCTGTACCTGCATATCCTGTCTTAATTTTTCCCGTCGTTCCGGCTGGAAAAACACCTGATTTCTGGCATATCCGGTATAAACATACATTCCCTGATACAGATTCAAAAGATTGTGGGCTTCTACAAGGCGCTCCATTGCCGCTCTGCTGGGCGCAGCCAGCACATCTGCCATAAGCAGATTTCTCTGTACATTTCCAATGGCATAGGCGCCCTGAGGAATATCCTTTCCCAGCTTTTTAAAAGACGTTCCATGCCAGGTATTTAAATATTTCTGACCCTCCCGCTTGACAAATCGCTTGGGAAAGCTGGTATCGTTGATCAGATATCTGGCGGTTGCCAGAAGCCTGAAATAATGTAGACCGTTGCAGTCTACAATTCTAACCCTGTGAATTCCGTAATGCTCCAGAAGCTTTCTGCCCCGCAAAGCTACTTTCTTTTCCAGTGCCAGAAAAATCTGATATTCCTGATAATTTTCACTGGACAGTTCCTCCAGAATACGCAGAATATTGCTTCCAATTTCTCCACCCTTCTGGGATTCCAGCAGTATGGTTTTTTCTGCTATGGGATACTTTTCCATAAAATATACATACCATGAATTTTTCGCCATAGCCATGGCCTGCTTCAGCCAACGTTTCAGTGCCATTGCACTCCTCCTGCATTCTCCGCAAGAGCAGTCCCCTATTTACACAGAGTCTTCCCTGTTCTATTCTTCTGTTCCCAGAAAAATTTGTGCAAGGATACGACTGCTGCAGGCTTCTCTTACAGGATTAAACTTTTCATTAAATTTCTTATAGGTTTCATCATAAACAAAATGTTCCAAAAGCTGTTGAATATCTTTTGAAATATCTCGTTTTTCTTTAATTACCGGACCTGGAATTTCTGAAATATCAAAATAAAAATCCCGAAGTCTGGTCTTGTATTTTTCATAATCATACATATAAAACAGCATTGGACGTTTCAGATTGGCATAATCAAAAAACACACTGGAATAATCCGTAATCAGAAGATCGGATACCAGATACAAATCATTGATCTCATCATATTCTGATACATTTCGGATAAATCCCTGATATGATTCAAAGTCAAATCCATTGCTGATCAGGTAATGGGCGCGGAACAAAATCACTGCCTCTCCTGCCAATGCCTGTTTCAGTTGTTGAAAATCCAAGCCCAATTCATAAGTATATCCAGTTCCTGCCGTATGCTGGTCATCTCTCCAGGTGGGCGCATAAAGAATTACCTTTTTTCCTTCTGGAAGACCCAGTTTTTCCCGAATGCTCCTGCGCTTGTCTTCAGAAGCACAAAAAAGAACATCATTTCTTGGATATCCTTCTTCCAGGATTTTTGCCTGAGTTCCAAGCTGAAAACAGCTTTTGATCTTCTCTGTATAAAAGGCCGAAGGAGAAGGCAAAAAATCAATCATCTGCCCTTCCTGCTGATATTTTTTCAAAGTGCGCTTCTGCTCCTTTGGCGGCATTTCTTTGTGAAGAGCATCACAGCCGATTTTTTTCAGCGGAGTCCCATGCCAGGTCTGTACATAAATCTGTCCCGGACGTTTCACAATTCCATTGGAAAGAAGATAGTTTGTCACCCATACACCTGCTCTGGCATAATACTGATAGTATTCTCTGGAACGGTATTTTACCACAATAGTATTGGGTATCCGGGTCAGTTCCTGGTATCGATCCGGTTCCTTCATCATCCATACCTTCAAAAAACCGTCATACCGGGAATCCTTGCACATTGCTTCAAACATGGCCCTTGGACTGCACCCGTATTTGCCTCCCAGATAGGATTCAAATACTACCATTTGAGGATTGATGGGATATTTACGGATATAGTGCTGATATCTAACCCGACAGAAAAAAGAATAGCAGCTGACTGCAGCTTCTTTTACCACCGGAGAAACATTTACCATTTTCTTTATGACTTTTGAGATAGCTCCCATGACTTTCTCCTATTCTCTATTTCCCTTATTACATGCGCGCAGATTTGAGCAGAACATGGCTCTTTGATTTCATTAAACATCTGCTTCACCTGTTCCCGCTGCTCTTTCCAGGTATCTCTTCCTGAAAAAAATCCATGGATTTCTTCCATAAACGTCTCCATGGTTTCCGGCTTGGGACCAGGTGTCACTTCCTCATACTCAAAATTCATTCCCCGGCCGCATACATATTGTTCTTTGTCATAAGGAAGGAAAAGCAACGGTTTTTCTGTGAGAAGGTAATCCACATAAATACTGGAATAATCGGTAATTAACAAGTCGAATATCCCAAGAATTCCCGTTACGTCAGAAATTTCTCCGCTGTCAAAACGCCGGATACGGTTCGTCAAATAACTGTCCGCCGCCCCTGCCTCCTTGATATGAAGGCGAAGCAAAACAATCGCCTGCTCCTGTTCCAGAAATTCCTCCAGCTTCTTCTGATCAAAATCTTTGAAAGGAAACAGACGCGTGTTTCCATAATCCCGAAAAGTAGGCGCATAAAGAATTACTTTTTTGTAGGGCGGCAAATCCGGGTAAATGCCAGATAACAGCCGTTCTCTGTCCGGCGGAAAAAAAATCTGATCATTCCGCGGCTGTCCCCATACTTTAATCTGCTCTTCTCCCACACAAAAGCTGTCTGCCATAATCGGCACCAGTCGTTTGGCTGTGGTAAGAATCCAGGTATAGTTCTCAGAAAATATTTTTTTAAAATAAACCCTTGCGATTTTTTTCAGATTCGGATCCATCAATGCAATTTTTTTCAGCGGAACTCCATGCCAGAGATTTACAATCAGTCTGTCTCTGCCCAAATGAGTCCCGTATACCGGCAACCCTGCAGAGGTAAACCATACCCCTGCCGACAATACCCGGCGGATTCCAGAAGCTGTTTCTGTTTCCACAAAATACTGCTCCCCATATTCCGTGGAAAGCTGATGGCGAAGCTTTGGATCATTGATTACAAAAAGCGGAGTAATTTCCGGAAGCTTGTCCTTTACATATTCAAACAGATATCGGGAGTTATAGTTGTAATAACAATTATCCACAGAAGAAAATACCCAGGTATAAAAATCTGGTTTTTCCCCTTTTTTCAGACGCAGCATCTGTGTCATACACAAATTTTTTAGTTTTCCCATAACTTCTCCTGACTATTAACGATACTTCCAGACTCCATGAAAGGCATAAGAAACAAAAAGCACCAGGCTTTTCAGCGTTCCAAATCCCATATACCGGTACACCCGGTAGGTCATAACTGCAGACTTCCACTTATTTCTGGATTTTCCGCCTTCACTTAAGCGATACTTCAGAAGGGGCTCATTGATTCCCACAGCGCTTCTGTATTTCTGAAGGATTTTCAGCCAGGTAATGTAGTCCTCATGGCTGTCGTCATGCTCCATGGGATATTGAGAAATCACATCTCTTCGCACCAAAACAGAAGAACAGTTGATACAATTATGCTTCAAAAGTTCCCCATAGGTGATATTTTCCTTTACAGGAATATATTTCCCGGTGGATGTTCCATCTGGCCGCATCAGCTCTCTTCCAGTGGAACAAAGTACACAGCCCGTCTTTTCCAGAAGGGTCAGCTGAGATTTCAGCTTTCCTTTTTCCCACCAGTCATCTGCATCCAGAAAAGCCACATACGTTCCTGCTGCCTGACGTACTCCCCGATTTCTGGACGCAGCAACCCCTGCATTTTTTTCATTTTTCAGATAGTGCACTTCCGGCCGGTCTTTATATCCGGACAGAAGTTCTTCTGTACGGTCTGTGGAACCGTCATCAATCACCAGAAGTTCCAGCGGAACTTCCTGCTCCAATACAGAATCTATTGCTTGTCTGATATAGCGTTCCCCGTTATATACCGGCATGACCACAGATACCAAGGGCTTTTCCATAACTTTCTCCTATTAATTCTCTATGTGCTTCTCCTCTTCCTTCTCACTTAAAGCTTCCGTTCTTCTGGAATCCTTCAGGGCATTGGCCTGTGTATCCTCTACGCCCTCTGATACCTCTTTCTGGAAAAAGATTTTTACAGTCATAAACAAAAGTTTAATATCCAGAAGGAAGGAATAATTCTCAATATAAAACAAATCTAATTTTAACTTATCATATGGTGTGGTATTGTATTTTCCATATACCTGCGCATAGCCAGTCAGTCCCGCCTTCACTTTCAGACGGTAATCAAACTCCGGAAGCTCTTTTTTGTATTCTTCCATAATACTTTTTCGCTCCGGACGAGGACCCACCAGCGACATATCTCCTATAAAAACGTTGAAAAGCTGCGGCAGTTCATCCAGGTGGAGATTTCTCAGAACCTTTCCCACCGGAGTAATTCTGGAATCATGCTTGGACGCAAGACGAGCCCCATATTTCTCAGAATCCACACACATACTTCTGAATTTACAAATGCGGAATTCTTTTCCCTGCATAGACAGACGATCCTGGAAATAAAAAACAGGCCCCCTGTCATATGCTTTTACACAAATGGCAATCAGCAGCATCAAAGGGGAAAACACAAGAATTCCCAGTCCTGATACTATAATGTCCAGAACTCTCTTGGCTGCCCTCTGTTCCACAGAAAGCCCCAGATTTCTGGAAAGCAGAAGGGGTGTATCAAACAGATGAATGCGGTCACTCCCGATCAGAATGATATCTGAAATCTTCGGGCTTAAGTAACAGCGAATAGAATGAGCAAAGCAGTATTTCAAATACCGATTGCGAATATTGGAAGGCAGATCCCAAATAATCACGCCTTCATAATGTTCCATCATCTCATGGATTTTCTGTTCTCCCTCGCTTACATGCACTTTTCCACTGATGTCATACTTATCTTTACGGGAATTCATTTTGTGAATCACATCTCCCGGATCTCGATCCCCGTAGATCACCAGAAGTCTTCTGGCCCGATAGAGCCTGGAATAAATATATCTGGAACCCCAGATCCAGGCAATGATAATCAGAAACTGTACCAGCGTCATTTCCAGAAACGGCCATGCCGGCAAAAACCAACGGTTAATCAGCGTAATCTGCAGATATGCCACCACATTGGTACAGATTGTCGCTAAAGTCAGCGAATAAAATACGTCAATACGTTTCAAATAGCCAACCTTCAAGCCTCCATATAGCTTGGAAAACAGAGTATCCACCAATGCATAAATCGCAATCAGCACCCAGTTACCCTTTCTCCAGAAGGGCTCAAAAATCAGTTCTCTGTAATAATCATACCACACATAAGCAAATACTGCAGCCTGTGCAATGATTACAAGACTGGCAAGACAAAATACAATAAAACGTTTATAGTCTTCTCTTTTACTCACATAATCCCTCTTATTCTTTGCAAAAATATTTCAGAAACCTGGAAATTTGATTCTAGGATTTCCCTTTAACTTTATTATTATAACTGAATGAAGAGATAACGTCTAGGTTTTTTTATATATAAGGGAGCGCGGCTTCGCTCCCTCGCGGTTTCCCCTTCTCCCCTTTTTCTCAAAAATGTTCCTCCCTCTTGTAACATTTCTCTTTCTATGTTGTTATATAGGTAAGAACCATAAAAGCCCGGGAAGGAGGCGATGTCATGTATGGATAGATCCATTTTATCGGAGTTATACCAAAGATATCATAAAGAATTATATCTTTATCTGTACTCCCTCTGCAAAAACCATGCAGAGACAGAAGATTTACTCCAGGAAACTTTTTTAAAAGCCCTCCTTTCTCTTCCAGAGGAACATACCAATGTGCGCGCTTGGCTTTATCTGGTAGGACGCAATCTGTTTCTTAACCGTCGGAAGAAGGATCAGAAGATGCTGCTTGTCAAAGACACCGCCACCTTCCCGACAGACAAACATCTAAAAGAATCAGAATTCATAAACGATCTCATAAAAGAAGAACAAAAGCAGTTTCTGTATCAGGCGCTCTTTACCCTCTCCCCTGTGAAAAGAGAAATCCTCACGCTGCATTACTGGAGTGGTTTCACCCATCGGGAAATTGCAGCTATGATGAAACTCACCCCGGAAAATGTCCGGGTACTTGCCCATCGGGCAAAAAAAGAATTAAAACAGTATATGGAGGTGAATGGATATGACTTATCGTGAATTATTGCAATTATATAAGCAGGGAAAGCTTCCTGCTGAAGATTCCACCCGCATAGAGGCAGAAATTGAAAAACAGGATGCAATCAGCGAATATCTCTGTGAGGAAGCTTCCATTCCTCAACTGGAGGAATTATTTGAAGACCAGGAAACTACTCCCCTCCAGGGAGATTCAAAAAAAGAACAGGATTTTGCCCTTATGATCCACCGTTCTATCCGAAACGCATTCTTAAAGCTGGGCGCGGTGGTTCTTGCACTGTCCCTTTTGATTCTTCTTTTTGTACAGTTTGCTCTGCCTCATCTGGTCTCCCTGTTTTATTACAACCCTGGCCAACAGATCGCCAAAAATACCAGTCGTATGGATCTGGATCTGGCTGTTTATACAGAACTTACCATGCCTGCCCAATATCGAAATAGTGTCCGGGTAAGCAGCAACGGATATGGCAGTTATGATCTCACCATTTACCAGAATCTCAGCTATAACGGTAAATTCACCAACATTGGCGGGGTTCTGAAACGAAATCAACTGACCCTTTATAATTCCAACGTATTACAAAAACCACCGGGAAATATTTTTGGCTGGTATCAGGCAGATGCCGCCAAACCTCTGACACCACAGATTGTGAAAGACGCCGCAGATGACACCAGAGTTCTGATGGCTGCTTCCGGAACTCCAGACGAGGCTTTGGAAAAACTGAAGAAATTAAACGATCACGAAACTTATGTAGCTTACGTAACCCTGGAAGAACTGACCCCTTATCAGGACTTTGTCACAACCTTTTTAAAGGATGAGTCCTGTCCGGCCTCTCCCCTTTGGTGCGCTCCACGGACCAATGAAGAGGACAAATATTTCCGTCCCTCCAATCTTGGCTTTCGCTGTTCTTTAAGCAGCTCCACACAACTTCACTGGGATGAAGAAACCTATCCGCATCTCCTTCTCTGGCAGGCTGACATAGACGAGGAATCCCCCTTGGACAGCCATAAGCAGGAACAGCAGGCTTTGTTGACGGAGGACTTTGCCAAAACACATTTTTCTAGCCTTTTACGCTATCTTTCTGATCAGGAAACCTTTTTAAAGATTATGGAAGAGGACGGTCAAAATCTCTACAAAGATGCTGCAGAATATGTGGAAGAAAATCCTCTTATGATCTATGGTTTTATGACTGTTGCAGACAAAGAAGCGCTGTTAAAATTAAATGCATATCCGGAAGTCTGCATGATTGCCACAGAAGAATTGTTGTAAGAGGAAAGCTAAAAAGTACAGGGGAGCGTGTCTACGCTCCCTCTCATTTTGTCTTAATATTTAAAAATTGCACATGCATATCCTTTTAACGGATATGCAATGGAATAAGGCCGATCATTGATTTCGATTTTTTCCGGTTTGAATCGAATCTGTCCATCTCCGTAAACTTCCCAGGTAGAATCCAGGAGTATGGTGTGATCTGTTTTTTTCGTCACGCCTACCCGGTAATCCAGGCGGTCCACCGGGGTGAAATTACACACAAACAAAAGATTATCTCTGCCGTCCTTACTGTGACGGACAAAGCTGAAAATACTTTCTTCCTCATTGTCTGCCTCTATCCACTCAAACCCTTCCTCTTTTGTATCCAGTTCATACAGGCAGGAATGTCCACGATACACCCGCAAAAGAGCCTGAACGTATTCCTGCATATGCTTATGCTGAGGCATTCCAAGAAGCTCCCAGTCCAGCTCTCTTTCTTCGCTCCACTCTCTCTTCTGCCCAAATTCCTGTCCCATAAATAAAAGTTTTTTCCCCGGATGTCCCAGCATAAATCCGTAAGCAGTCTTCAGATTAGCCAGCTTCTGTTCCTCTGTTCCCGGCATTTTTTCCACCATGGAACGTTTCCCATGTACCACCTCATCATGAGACAAAACCAGAACAAATTTTTCCGAATAGGCATATACCATACTGAAATTCATTTGTCCATGATGATATTTTCGGTAAACAGGATCTTTTTCCATATAACTGAGAAAATCGTTCATCCATCCCATATTCCACTTCATATGGAATCCCAGACCTCCATTTTCCGGAATATCTGTTACCTTTGGCCATGCCGTGGATTCCTCTGCAATAATCACACTTCCATCATTTTCCTTTTCCACCAGAGAATTTAAGTGCCTCAGAAATTCCACTGCCTCCAGATTTTCCTTCCCTCCAAATTCATTGGGAACCCATTCCCTTCGGCCATAATCCAGGTACAGCATAGAGGCCACTGCATCCACACGAAGACCGTCCACATGATATTCCTTCAGCCAATACAAAGCATTGGCAATAAGAAAATTTTTCACCTCTTTTTTTCCATAATCAAAGACCTTTGTCCCCCAGTCCGGATGCTCTCCCTTTCTGGAATCTGCGTATTCATAAAGGCAGGTACCGTCAAAGAGAGACAATCCGCACTCATCCTTGGGAAAGTGCGCCGGTACCCAGTCCAAAATCACTCCAATTCCTTTTCTGTGAAGATAATCCACCAGGTACATAAAATCATGTACATTTCCATAGCGGGAAGTAGGAGCATAATACCCTGTCACCTGATATCCCCAGGAACCATCAAAAGGATGCTCCGCTATCCCCATTAATTCCACATGGGTGTATCCCATATCCAGGATGTAATCTGCCAGTTCATGCGCCAGCTGTTTGTAATTATAAAAACCTTCTGGGTTTCCTGAACTGGAAGGCTGTTTTCTCCAGGAACCTGGGTGCACCTCATAAATTGCCATGGGATTCTCGTCCCATGAGGTCTTTTTTCTTTTTTTCATCCATTCTTCATCTCTCCAGGTATATCCTTCCAGACGTTCTATCACAGAGGCCGTCTCCGGACGCTTCTGGCTGTGGATTGCATAAGGATCTGCTTTCATCACCTGGTTTCCATCTGCTCCGGTAATGCAGAATTTATAGCAGCTGTGCTCCAGCACTCCCGGCACAAACAATTCATAAATTCCACCCTCTCCCAATCGTTTCATAGGATGCGCTCCGGGAAACCATCCGTTAAAATCACCAATTACACTGACTTCCCTGGCATTTGGCGCCCATACTGCAAAATAAACCCCTTCTTTTCCATCTCTTTCTGTGAGGTGCGCTCCTAATTTTTTATAAATTTCATAATGTGTCCCCTGGCTGAACAGATACTGGTCAAATTCTGTTATTTCCAAAACAGGTACTTCTTCCTGATTGCTTCTCATAAACCCTTCCTCTTTTCCGTTAATTCTTATCCATCATAATACCTTTTCTCCTAATAATCCAGTAGAAATCTTTTTCCTGTAAGATGGATTCCTTGTGTTATTTTTACACAAATCAATAAATATTCCTTATTCTATATGTTTTTCATCTATTTATCAATATATATTATAGTTATACAATGGTTTCTACATTTATATAGAAAAAACTTTTTAAAAATTTACGTTTTTTTGCATAAAAATATGGAAAAATCCGCAAAAAAATTATATAATATTCCTTAGAAAAAGGAAAGAGGACTCACTATGAAGCAAAACAATATGTTAGCAATGATTCTAGCCGGTGGTCGCGGAAGTCGTTTACACGACCTTACGAATAAAGTAGCAAAACCAGCAGTTTCTTATGGCGGAAAATATCGCATCATCGATTTCCCTTTAAGTAACTGTGCAAACAGCGGCATTGATATCGTTGGCGTTCTTACACAGTATGAATCAATTCTTCTGAACAGTTATGTTGCAGCCGGACAGCGTTGGGGACTTGACGCGATTGGAAGTGGTGTTTTTGTCCTTCCACCCCGTGAAAAGGCAGACTCTGATCTCGATGTCTATCGCGGAACCGCTGATGCGATTTCTCAAAATATTGACTTCATTGATACATATGATCCGGAATATATTCTTATCCTTTCTGGAGATCACATTTATAAAATGAATTACGACAAAATGCTTTCTTACCATAAAGAATGCCAGGCAGATGCAACCATCGCCGTTATTGAAGTTCCTATGAAGGAAGCAAGCCGTTTCGGTATTATGAATACCAATGAAACCGGTAGAATTATCGAATTTGAAGAAAAACCGGCTGAACCAAAAAGCAATCTGGCATCCATGGGTATTTACATTTTTAACTGGAAACTGCTTCGCAAGCTGCTTCTGGATGATATGAAAAACCCGAATTCCAACCATGACTTTGGTAAAGATATTATTCCAACCCTTCTGGACAGCGGTAAAAATCTTTATGCATACAAATTTTCCGGTTACTGGAAAGATGTGGGAACCATTGATTCTCTTTGGGAAGCAAATATGGACCTTCTGGCTCAGAACAACGAACTGGATCTCAACGATCCGTCCTGGAAGATTTATACTGAGGATGTGGCTGCACTTCCTCAGTATATCGGACCAAATGCAAAGATTTCCAAAGCCTTTATTACTCAGGGCTGCGTAATCGAAGGTGAAGTAAAGAACTCCGTATTATTTACGGATGCGAAGGTTGGCCCCAACGCAAAAATCATTGACAGTGTGCTTATGCCTGGCGTAGAAGTAGCAGACGGCGCTGTTATTACCCGTGCACTTGTCGCAGACGGTGTAAAAATCGGCAAAGGCGCAGTTGTTGGCAGCGCAGACAGCGAGCACATTGAACTGGTAGCAAAGAATGTGAAGGGGGTAGAATAATATGGCAAAGGCATTGGGCATTGTAAATTCATGCGGAACACATATTTATATAGAAGGAATGCAGGATTACCGTTCCATCGGTGCTTTCTCCTTTTTAGGAAGATACCGTGTAGTGGATTTCCCCATTTCCAATATGAGCAACAGCGGAATTGACCGCATTCAGGTATATGTTAGAAAGAGCCCTCGCTCTCTTGCAGAACATCTGGGAACCGGACGTCATTACAACATCAACTCCAAACGTGGAAGACTTCATTTATTATTCTCTGAGAATAATTCAACCAATGATATTTACAACACAGATATCGCTGCTTTTGCAGAAAATCTGGAAAGCATTGAAAGAGCTTCTTCTCCTTACGTTGTGGTTGCTCCTGGATACATGGTATATACTCAGAACTTTGACACTCTGCTTCAGACACACATTGATTCCGGCGCAGATATCACTTTATTATATCACTCCGTAAATAATGCAAAAGAAGCATTCCTTAATTGTGATTACCTGAATCTGAACCGTCAGAAAGGTGTTCTCTCCATCGAGAAAAATCGTGGAAGCGCAAAAGAAAGAGATATTTTCATGGATACCTACATCATGAAAAAAGAGCTGTTTATTGAACTCATTAAGAAAGCCAGAAAACTTTCTTCCATGTACACACTTCCTCAGATTGTAAATATTGTTTGTAAGGACATGGATGTTCGCGGTGTTGCACATCATGGTTTCTTTGCATCTATTACAGATTTCAAGAGCTATTTTGATGCAAACCTGTCACTGATTGACTTTAAAGTCGCACGTAATCTCTTTGATCCTGCATGGCCAATATATACACGTACCAACGATTCCTGTCCGACTCAGTATTTTGAAACAGCAGATATTAAAAACTCTGTTATTTCCAATGGCTGTCTCATTGAAGGTACCGTTGAAAACTCCGTAATCGGACGTGGCTGTATCATCAAAAAAGGCGCTGTTGTTAAAAACAGTGTAGTCCTTTCCAGTGCAGAAATTGGAGAAGATGTTCACATTGAAAATCAGGTTGTGGACAAATGGGCAAAGATCATCCACGCAAAAGAAATTATTGGAAAAGAAGATCATCCTGGATATATCAGAAGAGATGATACTTTATAAGAAATTGCATAAGAAGTTTTACAGGGGAACGCATAACTGCGTTCCCCTGTTTTTTGGCTTTCATTCTGGGGGGATTTTTTATAAAACACCTGATTTGCGTTGTTTTAGACAATTAAAAAAAGAACAGCCCTTCGACTGTTCCCGCTTCTGTATCTTCAAAACTACATACATGTGACATTTCCTTGAGAATTTCAAAACCAGCTTTTTGGTCAAGCCCTCGACCGATTAGTAACAGTCAGCTCCATACATTGCTG
>SAMEA3387494__coassemble_2024_pt1 | contig 28378 bp, 26 predicted proteins | sample SAMEA3387494__metabat2_low_PE_043 | metagenome-assembled genome bin SAMEA3387494 (sample SAMEA3387494) | Felis catus | biome: Faeces | place: United Kingdom | collected 2012
CAAGTCTACAGGTGTTTGTATATAGTAAGTATTTTCACATTCCTTTTTACATATTTCAAACAGCTTTTGAGTATTGGAACTGTGCCGGCCTCCTACAACCAGCATAGTGTCTACCTCTCCGGCTATGTTTCTTGCTTCTCTCTGCCGTTCTTCGGTAGCATTACAAATAGTGTTTAAAACATCTATACTTATTAAAACATTATTATAATACCTCTTTTTGCCGAGAATTTCAACTAATTCTTTAAATTTATTGTAATTAAATGTCGTTTGTGACACAATACAAAAACTTTGATTCTCCCCCGGCAAGAAATCCAGGGCTTCCTTTCGGCTTTGAAGTACCGTATAGGGACCTTCACACCATCCACAGATTCCCTGCACTTCCGGATGGGTCGGATCTCCGATAATGATCACATGGGTTCCTTTCCTGCTCTCCCGCTCCACGATCCGGTGGATCTTAAGAACAAAAGGACAGGTAACATCCACACAGGATAACCCTTGTTTCTCAATTTTTTCGTAGATTTCCCGTCCCACACCATGAGAACGGATCACAACAGTTCCTTCTTTAAGGCGGGAGAGGTCTTCCTCCTCAATCACCCTGACTCCCTGTTCTTCCAGTTCCCGTACCACTTCTTCGTTATGAATAATGGGACCTAATGTGTATATGGGAGAAGCTCCCTGCCTGATCTGATCGTAAACCTGATCCATGGCTCTCTGTACGCCAAAACAGAATCCTGCTGTTTTCGCAACCTTAATTTCCATAATTTACTCTCCAGACCCGTATTATTTTACAACCTTATTTTCGTATATCTGTAATATGGCCTTTACCACCTCTGGGATGGTCATTTCCGAGGAATCCACAAGAACTGCATCCTCTGCCTGACGAAGAGGGGAAACGGCGCGATTCATGTCACGGGCATCCCGGTCTTCAATATCCTTCTGGATCTCTTCCAGCTGGCAGGAAATTCCTTTTTCGCTTAATTCCAGATAGCGGCGTTTTGCACGTGTCGCAGAACTTGCAGTCAGAAAAATCTTCACCTGCGCGTCTGGAAGAATGGTCGTTCCAATGTCTCGTCCATCCATCACCACATTATTGGCTTTTGCAAGACCTCTCTGCAATTTAAGAAGCTGTTCTCTCACTCTTGGATTAGCAGAACTTAAAGAAGCCATATTCCCCACTTCTTCTGTCCGAAGCAGGCTGTTTACATTCTCACCGTTGAGAAGAACCACCTGTTCTCCATGCTCATAGGTAATAGAGATATCCGGCTCCTGACACACTCTGGCCACCTCGTTTTCATCTTCTCCGTTCACCTTCTGGCGCAGAAGATAAAGGGCCATAGCGCGATACATAGCGCCTGTATCCACATAGATAAAAGACAGTTCCCCGGCTACCTTTCTTGCAATGGTACTTTTTCCTGCGCCGGCAGGTCCGTCAATGGCAATGTTACAAACCATGTTTCCTCCTCCTTTTTTATACTTCTGTTTCCCTGTTCCCTACGGCGGTTCCCGCCGCATAGGCAGTTGACCAGGCAATCTGAAGATTATATCCTCCTGTTACCGCATCCAGATCCAGCACCTCACCAATAAAATAAAGATGGGGCATGCGTTTGGACTCCATGGTTCCAGGATTGATCTCTTTTACAGAAACTCCGCCTCTGGTAATTACCGCTTCCTTAAAGGAACCCATACCGATAATGGTAAAAGGAAAGGCCTTTACCAGCTCTCCAAAATTTCTGCGCTCCTCTTTTGAAATCTCATGGATGAGTTTTTCCGGTGGAATTCCTCCCTGCTCCAGTATAACAGGAGTCAGGGAAGAAGGAAACAACACGTGAATTACATTTTTAAACTGTTTGTTCTGATTTCCCTGGAATTCTCTTAAAATTCTGGCATCCAGCTGTTCCGGTGTAAGCGCCGGTTTCAGATCCAGAAATGCCGTAAGCGCTCCTTTTTCCAGTTGTTTTCCGATTTTTGCACTGGCAGACAACACCAAAGGTCCGGTAATTCCAAAATGTGTAAACATCATCTCACCAAAATCCTGATACAGAACTTTTTTTTCTTTTTTTATGGTGAGTCTCACATTTTTCAGAGAAAGCCCCTGGAGCTTCCTGATATATTCCTCTTCCACAATAAGAGGAACCAGCGATGGTTTCTGCTCTACCACCTTATGGCCGGTATCCGCTGCAAAGCGGTAGCCATCCCCGGTGGAACCTGTGGTGGGATAAGAAAGACCGCCGGTGGCTACGATTACATCATCTGCTTCCATGCTCGTTCCATCGGTAAGCTCCACTCCTGCCAAAACACCCTCTCTGGTCACAAGACGCTTCACTTCTGTATGAAGATGAATCTGCACCCCGGCTTTTTTCATCTGAGACTGAATTCCCCGAATAACATCCGAGGAATGATCGGATACGGGAAACACCCGGTTTCCCCGTTCTATCTTTAACGGAACGCCGGCATCTTCCAGAAAGTCCATGATATCCTGACTTCCATAGGAATAAAATGCGCTGTATAAGAACTTGGAATTGGTCATCACTGCCGGAAACAGTTCTTCTGTTTCGCAGGCGTTTGTCACATTGCAGCGGCCTTTCCCTGTAATATATAATTTCTTTCCTAATTTTTCATTTTTTTCTAATACATGGACTTCGTTGCCATTTCTTGCCGCATAAACACTGGCAAGCATTCCGGCGGCACCTCCGCCCACAATCAATACCTTAGCCATGAAAAATACCTTTCTTTTTTGTTTTCAAGTGTTCTTATTATAGCAGATAATCAAAAGAAAGCAACCCCATGACAGGGATTCCCATCGACAATCATCGAAATTTTTTCGACCTTTTCTTTCCCTGTTTTTCCATGCAAAAGCAGGGGAAAAACCCCTGCTTTTGTCATGTGCGTATCCAGTTATCTGTATAAAATCTATTCTTCTTCTTTTGCCCATCCATAGGAATAGCGAACTGCTTTTTTCCATCCTTTTACGCGTTTCTCCCGCTCTTCTTCCTTCAGAGATGGATAGAAAACATTTCCTACTGCCCAGTTTTTCTTAATTTCTTCCTTGCTGCTCCAGTATCCTACTGCAAGCCCTGCCAGATATGCGGCGCCCAAAGCAGTGGTTTCTACGCATTCCGGACGTTTTACAGGAACAGCAACAATGTCAGCCTGGGTCTGCATCAGGAAATCGTTGGCGCTTGCTCCTCCGTCTACCTTAAGAGAGGATAAAGCAATTGCAGAATCTGCTTTCATCGCAGTTAGCACATCATTTACCTGGTATGCAATGGATTCCAGAGTGGCACGAATCACATGGTACTTGTTTACGCCACGGGTAATACCCACAATGGTCCCCCGCGCATACTGATCCCAGTAAGGAGCTCCCAGTCCTGTGAATGCTGGAACCACGTAACATCCATTGGTATCCGGTACTTTTTTTGCCATATATTCAGAATCAATGGCAGAGTCAATCAGGCACATTTCATCACGCAGCCATTGGACAGAAGCCCCCGCAACAAACACGGACCCTTCCAGCGCATAATTGACTTTTCCGTCAACACCCCAGGCAATGGTAGTTACCAGTCCGTTCTTGGAAAATACCGGTTTTTCTCCTGTATTCATCAGAAGGAAACAGCCTGTTCCGTATGTATTCTTGGCCTCTCCTGTTTCAAAACACATCTGTCCAAACAATGCAGACTGCTGATCTCCTGCTGCGCCTGCAATGGGAATCGGTCCACCCAGGAAGGAAGGATCTGCCGTACCGTAAACACAGCTGGAAGGCATGGCTTTTGGCAGCATACTTCTGGGAATTCCCAGTTCTTCCAGGATTTCATCATCCCACTCCAGGGTATTGATATTAAAAAGCATGGTTCTGGCTGCATTGGAGTAATCAGTCACATGCACTTCACCTTTGGTAAGTTTCCAGATCAGCCAGGTCTCCACAGTTCCAAAGAGCAAATCACCCTTTTCTGCTTTTTCTCTGGCGCCAGGTACATTGTCCAAAATCCATTTGATCTTAGTTGCTGAAAAATAAGCGTCAATCATCAGACCGGTTTTCTCACGGATTTTCTCAGTAAGTCCTTTTTCTTTCAGGGAATCACAGTATTCAGAAGTACGGCGGCACTGCCAGACAATTGCATGATATACCGGCTCTCCGGTGTTCTTGTCCCATACAATCGCCGTCTCACGCTGGTTGGTGATACCAATGGCTGCAATATCCTCTGCAGATGCGCCAATCTTATTCATGGCTTCTACCGCTACACCCAACTGGCTTGCCCAGATTTCATCCGCATCATGCTCTACCCAGCCTGGTTTCGGAAAAATCTGGCGAAATTCTCTCTGTACCACACTGCACATTTTACCTGTCTTATCAAAAAGAATACAGCGGTTACTTGTAGTCCCTGCATCCAATGCCATTACATATTTTGCCATAATCATTCTCCTTTTCTCTTGTTCTTATTTTAAAAGCCTGCTTCTTTACAATTCTTCCACAGAGATAAGTCCTTCCTGCTCTTCGATTTTGATGAACAGCATATTTTTCGCCATCCATTTCCCTGTCTCAATGGAAGCCTGTACAATTACATTCTGGCTCTTTGTTTTCTTCTTCAATACATTTACACTTGCTACTTTAATTTTGTCATTTCTCAGATTGCGAATCGCTGCACTCAAATGTTCTTCCGACTCAAATTCCATATACACTTCATATACATTGGAATGGTTTTCCACATAATAATCTAACGCATTGAAATAGCGTAATACAATCATAACTGCCAGTGTTCCCAAGATTGCTCCGCTGTAAAACCCACAGCCAATAGCCAGACCAATGCAGGAACAGGTCCACAGACTGGCTGCAGTGGTCAAACCGGAAACAAATCGATTCCCCGTCACCACAATGGTTCCCACACCCAAAAAGCCCACGCCGCTTATGACCTGAGCCCCAAGTCTTGCCGTGTCTCCCACACCGGCGCCATTGGAATAAAGATGGATAAATTCTCCAGTCAGCATAGCCATAGTTGCTCCCAGACACACAATAGTATGGGTCTTAACACCGGCTACCCTGCGCTTCATACCACGGTCTGCACCCACAATTGTTCCTACCGCCATAGCCAAAAGCAAACGAACTGCCACGGTTACAAGGTTCAGCTCTCTCATAAATTGTACAAAGTTATTCCAAGTACCAAGTAAGCCCCCTGTAATCATATATGCCAACCTCCTTTTTTACCGCACTCTATTTTTATTTATCTGATTCTTTTTATGATAAAGAAAGGGATACTACCCCTCCACATCGTGGCAGTATCCCTTGTAAGTCTTTCTATACTTTCATCGTGGATGAGTACCGGTACAAGATCACGCGTCAACTGTACGTCTAATTCAATGCCATCGCAACCTGCTTCTACTGCTTTTTTGTATGCCAGCATAGTATTTTCCGGGTACTCGCCACTGTATCCCCGATGTCCGAAAACCTTCATTGTATCCTCCCTTTCATTTTCGTACGAAAAAATGGCATAAAAAAAACAGAATCATACCAATACTCCCTTGATTACGATTCTGCCATCTCCATTCTCTCGGCACGCGTTTTCCATAGTTGTACTTTACCACATTTTTGTGCACTTTGCAATATTTTTTTCAATTTTTTCCTGTAATTTTTTGTTATTTTTTTATCAATTTAAACCCTTCTTACTTTTTTCGTTTTAATTTTGCACAGTTTTCACCCAAATTTATCATATTTTTTATCCATCAATTTTTTTACAAAAAAAGAAGCGGAAAATTCCGCTCCTTTTTGTCAATTCTATTTTCTGTTTAAATCACATAAACCAGACTTTTTGGTTGCTGGTGGAAATGGCAACCGCGCCTGCATTCAGCGCCGCCATGGTATCTTCCTTATCCATAATCATGCCTCCGGCAATGACCGGTACTGCCTCGCCGATATAGTGACACAATTTTTCAACAACCTTAGGCATGGCGCCTGGAATAATCTCGATGACATCTGGATGTACATTAGAAATCTGCTTACCCACATTTTCAAACACCATGGAGTCCAGCATGAAAAAACGCATGATGGCAAACAAGCCTTCCTCCTTCGCCTGCTTGATCAGCGCAGGCTTTGTGGAAATAATGCCGTCCGCCCTGGTCACCTGGCAGATATAATGTACCACCACTTCCCGGCTGCTCAGTCCGCTGATCAGATCCAGATGAATAAAGACGGTTTTTCCCGCGTCCTTCAAACGCCCTACAATGTCTCCAATACTGCAGATATCTCCGTAAATCACAAATGCAACCTGAATATCAGACTCTATGCAGGTCTTTAACCCTTCCTCATCCTTCACCGCAGCAATAATCGGGCAATCCTCTAACTGCTCCAAAATTTCTTCCCGCGTCATAAATGCCCCCTAATCCATCCTACAATTTGTGGTATCAACTCTGTTTCTCAGATTCTGGCTACGCCGCTCTCTCTTGCAGCCTTTGCAACTGCTGCAGCTACAGCTTTTCCAACTCTCGGGTCAAATGCTTTTGGAATGATATAATCAGCGCTTAATTCTTCATCAGAAATCAGGTCTGCCAGTGCCTGTGCAGCAGCCATTTTCATTTCCTCGTTGATATCCTTGGCACGTACATCAAAAGTTCCCCTGAACACACCTGGGAATGCCAGTACGTTGTTGATCTGGTTCGGGAAATCACTTCTTCCCGTTGCAACTACTTTTGCTCCGCCTGCTTTTGCATCTTCCGGGAAAATTTCCGGTGTCGGGTTTGCACATGCAAAAATAATAGCGTCTTTGTTCATGGTTTTTACCATTTCTGTAGTCAGCTGTCCAGGAGCGGAAACACCAATGAATACGTCAGCGCCTACCAGCATTTCTGCCAGAGTACCCTGTTTCTTTTCTTTGTTTGTAAGCTTGGACATTTCTTCTTTAATCCAGTTCATGCCCTTCTCACGTCCCTCATAAATTGCGCCGGAACGGTCACACATGGTGATATCCTGGAAACCGGCAGCGAGAAGCAGGCGAACGATGGAAATAGCTGCAGCGCCTGCGCCGGAAGTAACAATCTTTACTTCCTCTTTTTTCTTTCCTACGACTTTCAGTGCATTGAGAAGTCCTGCAAGAGAAATGATCGCGGTTCCATGCTGATCGTCATGGAAAATCGGAATATCACATTTTTCTTTCAGTTTACGCTCAATTTCAAAGCAGCGCGGCGCAGAAATATCTTCCAGATTAATTCCGCCGAAAGAACCGGACATCAGATATACTGCATTTACAAATTCATCTACATCTTTTGTTTTTACGCACAGAGGAAACGCGTCTACATCACCAAAGGCTTTGAACAGCACACATTTTCCTTCCATAACCGGCATTCCTGCTTCCGGTCCAATATCCCCAAGTCCCAGAACAGCAGAACCATCTGTAATAACTGCGCACAAATTATGACGTCTTGTCAGCTCATAGCTCTTATCAATATCTTTCTGAATCTCCAGACATGGCTGCGCAACACCTGGGGTATAAGCCAGTGACAGGTCTTCCTTGGACGCAACTGGCACACGGCTCATTACTTCAATTTTTCCCTTCCACTCACCGTGAAGTCTCAGTGATTCTTTTGCATAATCCATTCTTTTTTCCTCCTAGCAATCATCAAACAATGTATGGGGGGAATTTCATCCCCCCTGTATTATATCAGACTTAAGCCTCAAATGGGAAATGGAACTGTGTCAGACCCAGCTCATCTCTCAGCTGAATGAACTCTTTCTGTACGGCTTCTGTCATAGGAACGCCTTTATCCTTGCGATACATCCATACATCATGCTCTTTTTCACCGGCAGTATAAATTCTTTCCTGTCCAGGTGCTTTCTGAGAGTTACGAAGTCCTCTTAAGATATCGCCTGCTGTTTTCTTGAATGCATCTGCTCCCATAAATGCTTCTGTATCGATTGCAATAAAGAAATGTCCCAGATGATATGGACGGATCTTGCCATTCTCATCTTTTCCATCCAGGTCTTTCAGGAACATACCAGACTGCAGCGCTGCACAGAGAAGCTCTACAACAGTCGCATATCCATATCCCTTGTAACCTGCAAACAGTTCACCAACACCGCCAAGAGGTGCAAGAGCGGCCTTCTGGCTTCTCATATCCTTCAGAATCTGTGCACTGTCTGTCATTTCAGATCCATCTCTTCCAATAACCATACCAGCTGGTGTATCATGTCCGATACGTGCGTAATACTCAATTTTACCATTCTGGATAATAGAGGTTGCACAGTCCAGTGAGAACGGGAATTCTTCGTCTGTTGGCATAGCAAATGTCAGAGGGTTGGTTCCCAGCATATTTTCCACACCAAAGGTTGGTGCGATTGACGGTCTAGCGTTGGTGCCAGTGATACCGATCATGTTTTCTTTTTCTGCGAGTCCTGTCCAGTAGCCGGCAATTCCGTAATGGGAGGAATTTCTGACAGCTACCATACCCATGCCGTACTTACGCGCCTTTTCGATACACATATCCATGGCTTTTTTACTTGCTACCATACCCATACCATCGTTTGCATCAAGTACAGCTGTGGTTGGAGTTTCTTTAAGAATGTCGATTTTGGTAACCGGATTTAAAATTCCCTGACGGATACGGTCTACATAAATCGGTTTGAAACGGTTACATCCGTGGCTCTCAATACCACGTCTGTCACTTTCCAGCAACACGTCGGAACAAAGTCTTGCGTCTTCTTCCGGTAAACCAAGCTTTACAAAAGCTGCTGTCATAAAATCATCTACCAACTGCCACGGTACAAAAGGTCTTGTTTCTTTTTCCATTGAAATACCCTCCTTGGATAATGTGATTATTTTACGTGAATTTCACGTTTTGTACGTTAGTCTTTTGAGAAATTCTAAGTGTTCCTTTTGAAAAAGGTCAAAAAAAGGCAACGCTAATGAAACACTATGTGATTCATTGCATTGCCTCTAATCTCTTGCAATTTCTCATTTAAGCTTGGTTAAAATATATCATTAAACTTCTCTTTTGTCAAGGTTTTTGTGCATTTTTCATCAAGAAACTTCTCTCAAAATCATGGAGCGTCTTTATTCTGTCATTTGTACCGGAAATCTGTCTCTTGCGCTTCCCGTCTTGTAATCAAAAATATTCTGTTTTATACTCATATTGAACTTGTAGAAAAGAGGTTAACAATTATGATCAAAATTGCCGTCTGCGATGACGAAGCAGCTATTCGGGAACAGATGCATACATATCTGGAATCCCTTGATCCTGTTTTTCAGATTGTATATTTAGAAAGCGGAGAAGCCCTTTTAACTTCCCCGATTTCCTTTGATATTATTTTTCTGGACATTGACCTGAAAGGCCTTTCCGGCATTGATACTGCCAGGAAGCTGCGTCAGAAAAATAAAACGGTCAAAATCATTTATATTACCGCTTATGAAGATTTTCGGGATTATGCCTTTTCCGTCCATGCCTTTGGATATCTGGTAAAACCCTTAAAAAAACAAGCCATCCTTCAGGTGCTCAAGGAGGCGCTTGCCTACGCAAAGGAAGAGCAGCTTGGCCCTCTCCTTCGTTTCCAGACAGAAGAAGGAATTCTGGAACTCCCAGTATCCAAGCTTTCTTATTTTGAATATGAATGCCGCAAAATTTCCATGCACACAGACAAAGGGATCTACCATCTTCGGGAAACCCTCTCTGCTCTGACAGAACGACTTGCTGACATGGGATTTGCCTCTCCTCACAAGGGTTTTCTTGTGAATCTTTCCCATATTCAAAATATTCGGGGATATGAGCTTTTGCTGACGGATGGTACCGTTCTTCCTCTGTCCCAGAAACGCTCTGCCCAGTTTCGTCAGCTTCTGACCCGGTATCTGGCGCAGCAGCTCTAAATCTTTACCAGGAGGTGTTCCATGTTTGCAATTTATCTGAATCTATTTCTGGGCTTTCTGGAAGAACTGGTCTTTTGCATGTGCCTGTATTCCTTTATGAAACATAATTCCAGAGATTTTTTCCGCCCCAAAGCCCTAACGGCAACTGGTTTTCTTTTTCTGGGAATCGGTACCTATTTGTTCACCATTTTAGGCCATCAGCTTTCCTTTCCCTGGCTGGCAATCCTTTTTGATCTGTTTTACAGCGTACTTTTAGGGTATCTGCTGTTTCACAGAAAAGCAAAAGCCTTGTTTTTTGATCTTCTGTTCACAGTTCTGTTAATCCTGTGTATGGAAATTGGAATTTTTGTGATGAATGTCATCGGCTATCTCTTTGCAGACAAAATAGGTTTGGCAGTTCTTGGAAATCTGGCTATGATCGTCAAAATCCTGGTCATGATCTCCGTAACCTTTGTCTCCCGCCTTTGGCTTTTTCGATTTCAGGGAAGCCTTGTGGAAAAAAGGCAGGCCTTCGCCATCCTGGTTCTTCCGGTGTGCAGTCTGCTGCTCCTTTTTTCCCTGTTGGAATTATGTTCCGTTTACGTACAGTTTCACGGTTTGTTCCTTCTTCTCCTTGACATCGGTATCCTGGTATTTTTGAATTTCTTTTTCTTTTATTTATGGAGTTATCTTCTTCGCTCCAACAAACTGGAGGGGGAACTGGAACTGTTTCAGACCCAGAGTCAGATTCAATATCGCCACTATGAACAGCTGGAACAGAAATACCAGGAGTCCAGAAAAATCATCCACGATATGAAAAACCATTTAGCTTCTGTGGAGCATTTGTATCAGGACACTGGAAACACACAGGGACAACAATATGTACGGGATCTTTACCATATGCTGAACGTAATGGGAGAACGATATTACACCAGCTGCAAAATGCTGAACATCATCTGCAATGACAAGCTTTCTTTTGCGCGGAATAAGGGAATTTCCGTGACCGCAGAGCTGGGCGACGTGGATTTTTCCGATCTGAGGGATATTGATATTACAACGATCTTCGCCAATCTTCTGGACAATGCCATTGAAGCCTGCGAAGGTTTTGAGAATCCCTTTTTGAACTTTCAGGTACAGACAATCCAGAATTTCCGCGTGATCCGCCTGACCAATTCCTGGAAACCCGGCGAAAAGAAAAAGGGGCATATGGGAATTGGATTAAAAAACGTTCAGCAGACGCTGGAACGATACGCCGGCACTATGAGTATAGAACCATGTGAACAGGAATATCGGATCAGCATTATGCTTCCGGGAAAGGAGAATTTATGATCTACGGGATTATCAGTTTATTTCTATGTGTAGGGCTCCCTGTTATAAGCGGACTTTTGTTTTTAAAAATCCGAAAAGGAACATTCTATACCTTTTGTATGGGAATCCTGTGTTTTATTCTGACACAGCTGCTTCTTCGCATTCCCATTTTGAATTTTCTCCGTTCTTATTGGGATACCTTCGCTCTTTTACCAGCCACCAATCCTGCTTTATATGCCGGTATTATGGCTTTTAGCGCTGGTATTTTTGAAGAACTGGGAAGGTGGCTCTTTTTAAGATACTTATGTAAAGGGAAACAAACCTGGATCCACGGTGTTTCCTTTGGTCTTGGCCATGGAGGAATTGAAGCTGTCTGGACCGCTTCTCTTGGACTCCTTCCAGGTCTTTATCAGGGCACTCTTGCTCTGGCTGGACCAGAAGTCCTTGCAGTGGGAATGGAACGCCTTTTCACCATGTGTATCCACACAGCCTTAACCGTACTTGTATTACAAAGTCTTCAGAAAGAACAGTTCCGCTATTGCCTGGCTGCAGTTGTTCTCCACGGAATCTTTGACCTTTCCGTATTTCTGAAAAACCCAGTACTGATCTGGATCATCCTTGGTATCACAGCAGTTCTTTCTTTGTTTTATCTCTATTGGACAAAACAACAGAAAGCTGTCATACAAAAACAAAAAGAAATGAGGGACGAATTATGAAACATCTGAAAAAAACAGCACTTTCCATTATGATCTTTGCAGTTTTTCTCTTTGCCTTTACTGCATGCAAAACAGGCGCCCAACTGCCGGAAGGGTTTGATGAGGATACTGTGAAAACTCAGGCCATAAAGGATATTGAACTGGCCTCTTCTGACGATTATGAGGGTTGGGTAGATCGCTTCCAGACGGAACTCCAGGGAAATCTTACGCCGGAAATCTACCAATCTTACCTGGATACGCTGGATAAATTGGGCAAATTTCAGGAATATGGAAAAACAGCCTTTGTGGGGCAGGAACAGGATGGAAAAAAATATGCAGCCTGTCTGATCATCACAAAGTATGAAAATGGAAAGCTGCAATATACTGTTGGATATGATGAAAATATGAAAATGGTACAATTCACCATCAAGTAAAAAACAGGGGTTGCCCATGGATGATCAAAAGATCACCCATGGAACAACCTCTGTTTTATTGCGCCTCGCTTTTATACCGGGTACGCGCCGTTTTTGGTATCTGCTGCTGTCTCATCCACCTTGGTCTGCTGTGCCTGACGATACTTAAAGAAGTCAGTTGCAACCTGTGGGAACAGTGCGTAGGAAAGAACGTCCTCATCCTGCTCTTTGTACTGAGCCATTTCGCTTTCCAGTTTATCCAGCTCATTCTCGATCAGATCTGCCGGACGACAGGTAATGGGTTCTGCATCCCCGATGCATTTTTTCTGTACTTCCGGATCGAACGGTTTTACAGTTGCACCGTATTTTCCGCAAAGAACATCTTTGGTTTCTTTGGTAACCATCTTGTATCTCTCGCCCATAAGCACGTTAAATACTGCCTGTGTACCAACGATCTGGGAAGATGGTGTAACCAGAGGCGGTTCTCCTAAGTCCTTACGAACTCTCGGAACTTCCTCAAGTACATCATAGAACTTGTCTTCTGCATGCTGCTCTTTCAGCTGAGAAGTCAGGTTGGAAAGCATACCGCCTGGAACCTGATACAGAAGTGTCTTGATGTTTACACCCAGGTTCTTTGGATTCAGAAGGCCGGAATCCAGAGCTTCGTCTCTCATTGGACGGAAGTAATCTGCGATTTCTGCCAGAAGCTGCTGGTCAAATCCAGTATCATATGGAGTTCCCTTAAAGGTTTCTACCATAACCTCTGTTGCAGGCTGAGAAGTTCCCAGAGCAAATGGAGACATTGCTGTGTCAATGATATCCACGCCTGCTTCTACTGCCTTTAAGTAGGTCATAGAAGCAACGCCGGAGGTATAATGCGTATGAAGGTCAATGGGGATCTTCACCGCTTCTTTTAAGGCAGTTACCAGTTCTGTTGCCTTATATGGAAGAAGCAGACCAGCCATATCCTTGATACAGATGGAATCTGCACCCATCTCTTCAATGTGTTTTGCGATATTTACCCAGTAGTCCAGAGTATAGGCGTCGCCCAGAGTATAGGAAAGAGCTACCTGTGCATGAGCTTTTTCTTTGTTTGCTGCCTTTACTGCTGTTTGAAGATTACGCATATCGTTCAGACAGTCGAAAATACGGATAATGTCGATTCCGTTTGCAGCAGATTTCTGTACAAAATATTCTACTACATCATCTGCGTAAGGACGATATCCAAGAATGTTCTGTCCACGGAACAGCATCTGCAGCTTGGTGTTTTTGAATCCGTCGCGCAGTTTACGAAGTCTTTCCCATGGATCTTCCTTCAGGAAACGGAGGGATGCATCAAAGGTAGCGCCGCCCCAGCATTCTACTGCATGGTAGCCCACTTTATCCATTTTTTCCACGATAGGGAGCATCTGCTCTGTACTCATACGAGTCGCAATCAGAGACTGATGGGCATCTCGCAGAATGGTTTCCACTATTTTAACAGGTTTTTTTTCTAATTCTGCCATAATGATTTCTCCTTAAAAATATTACGATTCAAGCATTTCTGCGTTTATACACCGAAGATTGCCATAAAGGTTCCGGCTGCTACAGCTGTACCGATTACGCCGGCCACGTTTGGTCCCATTGCATGCATCAGAAGGAAGTTGGTAGGATCTGCTTCTGCACCAACCTTCTGGGATACACGGGCAGCCATAGGAACTGCGGATACACCCGCTGAACCAATCAGCGGATTGATCTTTCCGCCGGACAGCTTACACATCAGCTTACCAAGCATGACACCGCCGAAGGTACCAAAGGCAAAGGCCGTAAGACCTAATGCAACGATTTTTAAAGTATCTAAGTTCAAGAATGCTTCTGCGCTGGTGGATGCACCTACAGAAGTACCAAGAAGGATAACTACGATGTACATCAGTGCGTTGGAAGCAGTTTCTGTCAGCTGTTTTACCACGCCAGATTCTCTGAACAGGTTTCCAAGCATCAGCATACCAACAAGTGGAGCTGTTGTTGGAAGAATCAGGCAGACTACAATTGTAATCACAATTGGGAACAGGATTTTTTCCAGTTTTGTAACCGGACGGAGTTGTTCCATTTTGATCTTACGCTCTTTTTCTGTTGTAAACAGTTTCATGATCGGCGGCTGGATGATCGGTACCAGAGACATATAGGAATATGCGGCTACCGCAATAGGTCCCATCAAAGCAGACTGTCCCAGCTTACCTGCAAGGAAAATAGAAGTCGGACCATCTGCTCCACCGATAATGGAGATTGCTGCTGCTGCTTTTCCGTTGAAGCCAAGGAAAATTGCCAGGAAGTATGCCACATAAATACCAAGCTGCGCAGCGGCACCCATAAGGAAACTCTTTGGGTTTGCGATCAACGGACCGAAGTCTGTCATAGCACCTACTCCCATAAAGATCAGGGATGGCAGAATACTCCATTCATCCAACAGATAGAAGTAATGCAGAAGACCGCCTACTCCGTTGGAGGAATCTTCAATACGAAGCATAATATCCGGATAAATATTTACCAGAAGCATACCAAAAGCGATGGGTACCAGAAGAAGGGGCTCAAAGCCGTGTCTGATCGCCAGATACAGGAACACACATGCCACTAAGATCATCAGGTAATTGCCCCATGTCAGATTGAAAAATGCAGTCTGATGAATCAGGTTCGACAAGGTTTCTGTTACATAAGACATTTGATTACCTCCCGTCCTAGTTCATTGTTGCCAGAGTATCTCCGTTTTCTACAGAGGCACCTTCTGCAACATCAATGCTTGCAACGGTTCCGTCCTGAGGAGCTACTACAGGGATTTCCATTTTCATGGATTCCAGAATAATGATGCTGTCACCAGCTTTTACAGCCTGTCCTGCAGAAGCTACTACTTTTACAACTTTACCTGGTACGGAAGCAGTTACCTTCACTGCGCCTGCACCTGCAGCTGCTGCTTTTGGAGCCGGCGCTGCTTTCGGAGCAGCTTTTGGTGCTGCCTTTGGAGCCATGGCCGGTGCTGCTGCATTTCCGTTTTCTTCTACAGTAACTTCATATGCTGTTCCGTTTACAGTAATTGTATAGCTTTTCATTTTAAAATCCTCCTAAAGTCATTTTATCTTTTTTTACGATTTACTTTGCGGATGGAACGTACCACGAATCCATCTGTAGTTGTTCCCTCTGCTGCTGCAATGGCTGCGGCAATGACTGCGATCAGCTCTGTATCATCAACAGCTTCTGTTTCTTCTGCCGGAGCTGCTACTACCGGTGTCGTCTCCGGTGCCGGTGCTACTTCCTGTTTCTTCTTCTTGCCTTCAACAAGGCCAGGAATGAAACGGAACAGATAGATTACAAAGCTTAAGAAGATCAGCATTACAAATACCGTTCCCAGTCCCATCAGAGTATTCAGTCCGGCTCTCTGAAGGTTTACAGACATGGGATACTGTATATCTACAGTCATGGAAATCGGCATTGCATTTTCATCAAACACATAAATAAAGTTCGCATCTGCTTTCTCAAATTCTGCTGGAACTGTTACGGTATACTGATCGTTGGAAACATCTACCTGGCTCTCGCCTGTTTCTTTCAGTTCTCCCAGTTCACCTTTTGCTCCGCTCCATGCAACCATTGCAGATTCAGAAAAATCATCTCCGGATTCCATGTAGTTGTTGATATCTTCTTCGCTTAAAGGAACAATGGTCTGAGTCAGACCTTCTGCCGTCATAGTGATCTGCTTCTTTACTGTCTCGTCAATCTCACTGTCTGCAGCAACAACAGAAGCTCCGGCAACGGTCAGAGATGCCGCGCAGAGCAATGCCGCACAAACGGAGGACGCTCTTTTAATAATCTGCTTCATATGCTCACCTCACTTAGACCGTTCCGTGTTTTTTAGACGGACGCTCTTCCCTTTTTGTGAACAGCATTTCAAAAGCTCCGATCACATATTTTCTGGTATCTGCCGGGCTGATGATGGTATCCACATAGCCTCTTGCAGCGGCAGAATTCACACTGGACTGCAGTTCTCTGTACTGAGCCGCTTTTTCATTTAAGGTTGCAGCATCTGCACCTGCATACATGATCTTTGCAGCAAGGGAAGCATCCATCATACCGATTTCTGCAGAATCCCAAGCATAAACCATATCTGCTCCGATTGCCTTGCTGTTCATGGCCACATAAGCGTTTCCATATGCCTTACCGATGATCACGTTTACCTTAGGAACATTAGCGCTTGCAAATGCATGTACCATCTGTCCTACGGAAGCAGCCATCATTTTTTCGTTGCAAAGTGTTGCCTTAAATCCTGTTGTATTGGTCAGAGTCAGAACCGGAATTTCAAAAGCATCACAGAATTTCACGAAATCTGCAGCCTTTCTTGCACCTCTTGCAGAGATGGTTCCGTCGAATTCTTCTGTCTTCTTACCTTCTTCATCATAAATGGCGCTTCTGTTCGCAACGGCACCAATGGTTACACCATTGAGGCGAAGGAAACCAGTCACCATATCTTTTCCATAATTTTCTTTTGTTTCAAAGAAAATTCCTTCATCTGCAATTCTGGAAAGAGCTAATGTGGTATCTTCTGTGCATCCGGTAATATCCTCGCACACACGGTTCAGATCGTCGTTGCACTCCTCAAAGGAATCGTTATCTTCACAGTTGGATGGAAGCATTGCTACCAACTGACGAATCTGTCCTAAGATTTCTTCTTCTGTTCCCACACCATCGATAAGGCCTGTTTCTTCACTCTGGAAAGAAGCAGATGCGGTATCGCATTTATCCACATGGTTGCCTTCCAGGGCATTCGGAGTGTTGATGAACATTTTTCCTTTTTTCTCTTCCATGAATGTGAAATCTGTCAGAGCCGGAATCACTGCCATACCACCGCCACAGGTACCGAAAATTGCAGAAATCTGAGGAATCATCCCAGATGCCATGGTGGATTTTAAATAAATCTCGCCAAATGCTTCCAGAGCATCGGTAGCCTCCTGGAGTCGAAGACCTGCACAGTCGATCAGTCCGATCACCGGCGCTCCGGTTTTCATTGCCAGGTCATACAGTCTGGAGATCTTTCTTGCATGCATCTCACCTACGGTTCCGTTTAACACAGAAGCATCCTGGCTGTATACATATACCAGATTTCCGTTGATGACACCGTATCCGGTGATCACACCATCAGAAGGTGCTTTTTTCTCAGCCATGTTGAAATCTGTAGTTCTGGCTGTTACACTTCGACCGATTTCAACAAAACTGTTCGCATCAAGCAAAGAAGTAATTCTTGTGCCTGCTAAACTTTGTGTTGCGTTACTCATTCTTGTTTACCCTCCATTTTTATAAGAATTTTAAAGTATAACCAAAATTTAAGCCGATTATAATTGTACCTGTTTTCACATTTTTTTTCAATACTTTTTGGTGGTTTTGTTAAATATTTAACCTAAATGTTTTTGTGTGAAGCTAATTTTTTTTGTGCATAAAAGCAGAAAAAAAGCACCTGTTTTCAGGCGCTTTTCTGGCTGTTTTTAATGAAAAAAACGATCAAAAATCTGATCCACGCACCAGCGATAGCTGATTTTTTCAACGGATTTCTCTGCAGTAATTGGATATGTTCCCACTATCTCCCCATGAAGAGTACATACATATTTTCCTATTTGTTCTCCCTTCTTAACAGGCGCTTCCAGAGCCCTGGGAAGTTCCTGTCTGTAAGTAAGACGTTCACCCTTTTGTAATAAAATCTGTTTTTCCTGTTCTTCTTCCGATGCCGCACAATTTCCCTTCAGATATACTGCTTCCCCAAGTCCCCGGGCGCTGCTTACCCCGTTCTCTACCAGAACCGACGGAAGATTCGGCTCCTTCCACAACGGAACATACGCAAATTCTTTTGCGCCATAGCTTAAAAGAGCCAGGGTATCGCTCCATTTATATTGCTTGTTATTGGGCCATCCACAGCCGAGAAGAGAGACTACAAATGTCTTACCATCTTTTTTACAGGCACATACATAGCAGTAACCTGCTTTTCCTGTAAATCCGGTTTTTCCGGAGAGAACGCCGTCTGTCATATTCAAAAGTGCATTGGTGTTATGCAGGGAAAACTCCCGTTGCTTTTTCAGATCCCCAAAATGATACGTCTGAGTCTGGGTGATTTTCAGAAATGTCTCATTTTTGATGGCATATCGCATAAGCAGAGCCAGATCCCGCGCGGTGGTATGATGCTCTCCTTTGGAATCTCTGGCATCCAGCCCATTGGGGGTAATAAAATAAGTATCTTTACACCCGATTTCTCTGGCCTTTTCATTCATCATCCGGGCAAACCCCTCCACTGAGCCTCCAATATGCTCTGCTATGGCCACTGCCGTATCGTTATGACTCTGGAGCATCAGAGAATAGAGAAGGTCTTCCAGATAATACTGCTCCCCTTCTCTGAGGTTCAGCTGTACATCCGGCTGCGCCGCTGCTTTGGCAGAAATGGTCACATAATCATCTCCCGGTGCGTTTTCAAGAGCCAGAATACAGGTCAGAATCTTGGTGGTACTGGCATTGGGACGAGGTACCTCTCCTTCCTTTTCATAAAGGATCCGTCCGGAAGCTCCATCCATCAGCACCGCAGAAAGAGCATACAGGTGATCCAGCATACGGTTATCCTTCTGTACATGAGAAACCGGCTCCATTTCAATGAGATTTGTTCCTGTCTTCCAGGAATTCTGTCCCATCTGAACGGTTCCCATTCCTGCCTGGATTTCTCCGGGAAGGCTTCCCACCAGGAGCAGAATCACTGCCACAACGCAAAAAAGGCCCTTTCTCCTTCTCATACCATGTCCCCTCTCTTCCTGTTCTGTTACTGCTTCACTTTATTTTATGGGGAACTTGTCTTTTTTATGACTGTTTTTGCAGGCAGTCAGCCTGTAAAGGTATGATTCCATATTTGTGAAAGAGGGGCCTTTTCAAGGGAAAGCTGATATAATTCTTCCAGATATTGAGGAGCCTTTTCAAGAGCTTCCCTGTATAATTCCTGTGTATGCGCCACAAACTGACGGCTTCTCTTCACCGGTTCCGGTGTCATAAGATAGTCTGTAATTACTTTTTGTTTTTTCTTTCCAAGAATCCCGGTAAGTCTTTGGACGCTTTTTCTTCTTTTTCCTTTATCGTCACAGACCATGGCATTCGTAAGGCCTTTCATCATCCAGAGAGAAAAAAGAATGCTTTTGGGAGAAAAGCAGGGAAATACCTCTTGGATGGTCTCTGCATAAGTCTGCTTCAGCACAATTCCATCTGAAGGACGATATTCCAATGGGTTTTTTCCGGTTTCTACCATAAGGGTACGATCCAGTTCCTTCTCCAGAAGCGTATGGCTGATCTGTCCTTGTTCTGCCATTTCATTGATATATGGATGACAGATGGTATCCAGAAGATAATGACAGCCAAACCCCAGCAGATACGCCAGAAGTGCCGGATCTCTTTTTGTCCTGACCTGTTCCATGGCCTTTTCAAAGAAGGGAGCCGCTTTTTTATGGTGCATTCCTATGCCATACTGATACATTTTTCTGTAAAACAGATGATAAAAAAAGATATCCGGTCCATGAAGCCCAATCCGATACAGATCCCTGTGAGTCCGAAGGAGCTGCCTCATCTCCTGAGAAAGCCCCTGATAGACCTTTTTCCCAAAAAGATCATGTGTGTAAGTAGTCGGCATATATTCTCCTCTTCTTTCTATATATCCAGACGAAGCTGAATTTCCTCTTCTGCTTCTGCCTTAAAGTCTTCCAGACGCACCGGGTCCATCACCGGCAGTTCTTCCAGACCCTGCACCCCAAATGCCCGCAGAAATTCTTCTGTTGTACCAAAAAGAATCGGCTTACCAGGAGCATCCAAACGTCCCAGTTCCTTTACCAAACTGTACTCCACCAGCTTGTTTATTGCATGGTCGCACTTTACTCCTCGGATTTTTTCGATTTCCGCCTTGGTTACCGGCTGCTTATAAGCAACAATAGACAAAGTTTCCAGCATAACATCTGTCAGCATGGGCTTTTGGGGCTGCATGGCAATACGGATCATACAGTCGCAATATTCCTTTTTGGTACAGAGCTGATAAGATTTTTCCAGTTCTATGATCTGGATTCCCCGATCCTCTTCTCTGTATCGGTCCATCATGTGATGGAGCAGTTTCTCTGTGGTGGGTACATCCTGTTCTATGGCCTTTGCAATCTGAGATACCTCCACTGCCTCTCCCATGGCAAAAAGCACTGCCTCGATCGCTGCCTCTGTTTTTTTTCTATCCACACTCAAACCTCGTTCCTGTTATTCTTCTTCTGCAAATTCTGTGAGATTTTTCCAGGTTTCCGGCTCTGTCACCACATCCACCTGAATGTCGTCAAAAAGCGCCTCCTGACATACCTGGATATGCCCCATTTTCATTAATTCCAAAATGGAAAGAAAAGTGACGATTACCTGTACCCTGGAACACTGATGTTCCAGAAGCTCCCGAAAGCTGAAATGACGGTTTTTCATTGCAAAGTCCTTGATTTCCAGCATTTTATCTGAAAGACTCACCTCTTCCTTTTCAATTTTTCCGAATTTGCTTCGGATAGGGTCAATTTTGTTCTCCTGTCTCCGAAGAATGGATTTATAAATCTGGTTCAGTTTTTCCAGCGTCATATCTCCCAGAAGTTCCCGGGGGTCCACCGGCTCCCGGTATTCCAGCACTTCCCTGGGAATGGTGGCATCCTTATAGAACACACCCACTGCGCCGTCCATCCGGTCTTTCAGTTCATAAGACATAAATTTATACATCTTATATTCCAGGAGTTTTTCTACCAGTTCTGCTCTCGGATCTTCCTCTTCCCCTTCTTCATTGACTTCCTTGGGAAGGAGCATCCGGCATTTGATATCAATAAGGGTGGCTGCCATAACCATAAATTCACTCATTACCCCCAGATCTTCCCGCTCCATGGCATGAATGTATTCCATATACTGATCCGTAATCTCCACAATAGGGATATCATAAATATCGATTTTATTCTTATCAATCAAATGAAGGAGCAGATCTAACGGTCCTTCAAAAACATTTAGCTTAACGGGAATTGCCATATGCATCCTCTCTCTGCTTCAGGGAAATGATCAGCAGTTCTCTTTTGTTATGAATCCGCACAGGAATGGTATGCTCTCCCAGCCCTGCGCTGACTACCATATGTCTGTTTCCTCTGTGAAAATCACCGCAGCAATACGGAGGAAACAGCAGGTACTGAGGACAGGTCAGACCGCAATGCTCTGACAGACGTACAATCCCGCCGTGATAATGTCCGGAGAGAATCAGATCTGCTCCCCAGGAAAAATACGTAGTTCCATATTTGGGATTATGAGCCAGAAGAATATGCATTCCTTCCCCCTGAACAGTTCCCAGATATCCCTCCAGTTCTGTCTGTGTCAGCTTTCGGGACTTTGGTTTTTTATAATAGTCCAGAGGCAGTTCCAGCCCATAAAAATGACACCAGGTTTCTCCGATTCTCTGGCTTGTCTTCTGGTTATGAAGGAACCTTACCCCCTCCATGGAAAGCCGCTTTTCATAGGCTTCGTAACATTCCCCGAATTCCGAAAATTTCATTTTATATTCATGGTTTCCCAGAGCATAATACACGGGAAACTCTTTCACCAGGCTTTTCAGAAGTTTCTCTGCCACTTCTAATGTCTCCGGCTTCGTACGCACCGAAAGATCCCCTACACACAGAACAGCATCTGGCCGGGCCGCCTTTATAGCCTGTATCAGCTCCCTGTTCTCCTCGCCATATAGAAAGCCGTGGAGATCTGCCAGAACGGCAAACCGGATTTCTCTGTTCTCTTTGATTCTTTCTGTGGGAATTTCATAGGTTTTTATTTGAAATGTATGCATCTTTATTTTCCAAATCCACAATTCGGGAAGGTGCAGACTTTACAATTCAGGCAAAGTCCTCCCTCTCCATAAGCTGCAATTTCATCCTCAAAAATCTCATCATCTGCCATAATTCTTGGAAGGATCAGATCAAACACCGTTCTTTTGGCGTACATCACACAGCCTGGAAGCCCAAGAATGGGAACTTTGCGACCATCCTTTTCGTAATAGGCCAGCAGAAGCATCGCGCCGGGAAGAACCGGAGCGCCATATGTTACAATACGGGCGCCGGTATCCTTGATTGCTCCCGGTGTACGGTCATCGGGATCCACACTCATACCGCCGCTGCAGATCACCAGATCTGCCCCCTCATCAATGAGTCTTTTGATATCTGCCGTGATCTGTTCTTTGTCATCGCCAGGCATGGTCTGTCCCAGAATCTTTGAAGGATATTCCGATACCTTTCCAATGAGTACCGGGGTAAAGGTATCCTTGATAAGCCCTTTTTTCACTTCACTTCCCGTTGTGACAATTCCCACTTTTTTTTCATGATAAGGGAGAATGGAAAAAATCGGTTCTTCTCCTGCTTCTTCTCTTGCCTTCTTCATTTTTTCCTCCTGGATCACAAGAGGAATGATTCTGGTTCCAGCCAGCTTGTCTCCCTTTTTTACCGGAAAATCTCCATGACGGGAGGCAATCATCATTTCACCAAGACGATTCACGCGAACCAGTGCATCCCTGCGTATTTTTAACAAACCGTCCATATCTGCCACCAGCTCGATTTTTCCCTCTTTTACCTCTGTTCCATGCATATGCTCTCCGGCACAGATTTCATACAGAATCTGTGCTCCTTCATTCTCATGAAGAATTCCCTCCTGCTTTTCCCATACATAAAGATGTTCTTTTCCCACAGAAAGAAGCGCCGGAATGTCTTCCTCACGCACAATATGTCCCTTGTGGAACAACACGCCTTTTTTTTCATCCTTAATAATCTGTGTGATATCGTGGCACAAAATATGTCCCACAGCATCTACTGTTCTGATTTCTTTCATGGTATTTTCTCTCCTGCTCTCTTTATATTTTCGTGAATACTTTTTCTTTATAATCCTGCTTCGCAAAGCTTTGCATAAACTCCGCCCTTTTCCAGAAGCTCCTTATGGGTTCCTTCCTCTGCGATCCCCTCTTCTGTCAGCACCAGAATTCTTCTGGCATTTCGGATGGTAGAAAGTCGATGGGCAATCACAAAAGTAGTTCGGTTCGCTGCCAGCCGTTCCAGAGATTCCTGCACCACCTTCTCGCTCTCGTTATCCAGCGCAGAAGTTGCCTCATCAAAAATAAGAATAGGCGGATTCTTCAAAAAAGCTCTTGCAATGGACAGTCTCTGCTTCTGTCCTCCGGACAGCTTCACACCCCGTTGACCAATATCCGTATCATAATCCTTTGGCATATCCATGATAAAGTCATGGGCATTGGCCGCCTTGGCCGCACGAAGAACTTCTTCATCCGTGGCATCCGGCTTTCCATAACGGATATTTTCCATAATGGTACCGGCAAACAGATACACATCCTGCTGTACAATTCCAATCTGCCTGCGCAGATCCTTGAGACGAATTTTCCGGATATCTGTTCCATCCAGATAAATAGCTCCTTCCGATACGTCATAAAATCTGGGAATCAGACTGCAAAGCGTAGTTTTTCCTGCGCCTGAGCTGCCCACCAGCGCCACATATTCTCCTGGCTTCACATCAAGATCCACATGGGCAAGAACAGCCTCCTGACTGTCTTCATAATGGAAGGACACATTCTCAAAACAAATTTCTCCTCTGGCCTGATCCACAGAAACTGCATCTGGCGCATCCTGGATATCCGGTGCAATGGCCATCATTTCCAGGAAACGGTCATATCCACTGTAACCGTTCTGAAACTGTTCTGTAAAGTTTACCAGTTTTCCCACCGGTTCCGTAAAGTTGTTGATATATAAAAGGAAAGTAACCAGATCTGTGGTGGTCAGAGAACCGTCTGTCAGGAAAAATGCCCCAGCCAGCAGAGAAGCCACGGTAATCAATGTGGTAAACGCATCCATGCCGGAGTGATAGCCGGCCATATACCGGTAGCTCAGACGTTTGGCATCTACGAACCGCTCGTTGCCTTTTGCAAATTTCTCCATTTCCCTTTTTTCATTTCCAAAGGATTTTACCACACGGATTCCGGACAAACTGTCTTCAATCTGGCTGTTGATATCTGCAATCCTTGCGCGGTTTTCTTTAAAAGCATGCTTCATCCGCTTGTTATATACCAGCGCATAAAACAGCATGATCACTACAATTCCGAAGCAAATCATGGCAAGACTGGCATTGACATTCAGAAGAATGGCCAGAGCTCCCAACAGCTTAATCAGCGAAATCAGAATATCCTCCGGTCCGTGATGAAGAAGCTCGCTGATATCAAACAGGTCGCTTGTGATCCTGGATAACAGATGTCCCACCTTCTGATTGTCATAAAAAGCAAAGGACAGCTTCTGATAATGACTGAAAATCTCGTTTCGCATATCATGCTCAATGTAAGCGCCCATCATATGTCCATAATACGTAATAAAGTATCGGCTGCCCAACTGCACCAGCACCAGAATCAGCATGCCCACACCAATTTTCAAAATGATTCCCTTGGCCTGTGTAAGCTCCATGGTTCCCACTGTGTTCATAATATATCTCACCAGAAGAGGAATCACCAGAGTCACAGCTGCTCCCAGAATGGCAAAAAACAGATCGGCTGCCAGAAGTCCCTTATAAGGCTTATAATAGCCTGCAAGTAATTTCAGTTTGTTTGGTTGTTTTTTCTTTTGTTCCATGGTTCCTCCTGTCCGCAGTCTGTATTTTGGGAAACGTTTCCCCTATCTGATCTATTATACTTCTACCTGCAGGGGTTTGTCAAAAGATTCTCAGGAAAACACCTTTTTCAAGGCTTTTTCCAGACAATCAGAAAAAGAGAGTTCCAAAACAGACTGCCCGTAAAGAATCGGTACGCTTCCCAGCAATTTTCCATTCATATAATATTCCATCTTCCCAGCTGTTTCTCCTTTTTTCACCGGAGCTTCTGCCTCCTTGGGAAGCAAAAGACGGCGTTCCACCTCCTGATGCCCGCTGCCATCTACAGACAAATGGGAAAACGTATGCTGGTATACAAGAGAAACCTCTTTCTGTTTTCCCTTTTTGACAGAAAGTTTGGGAAGCGCCTGGGGTTCTGAATCCTCATAGAGACTACATTTGGAAAATCCATAGTTCAGCATGGCTGTGGCATCCCGGAACCGGGCTTTGTTCTCAGGCGCCGCCATAACAACTGAAATCAGAGTGATCCCATCCCGTTCTGCCACCGCAGACAGACAGTATTTCGCCACACTGGTGCTTCCCGTTTTTAGTCCCAGACATCCTTCATAGGAACGAATCAGTTTATTGGTATTGGTCAGACCAAATTCCTTACTCCCCTGCCTGGTTTCATGGGTGATTGTTTCCATCCATATAGAAGAATATTCCAGAACTCCAGGATATCTGGTAATCAGTTCCCGGCTCATAAGCGCAACATCATAGGCTGTGGTATAGTGATTTTCCGATTCCGTCAGGCCACAACAATCCTCAAAATGAGTATTCTTCATTCCCAGCCCTGCTGCCCTTGCATTCATTTCTTTTACAAATTCCTGCTCGCTTCCGGAAATATGCTCTGCCATAGCCACACTGGCGTCATTTCCTGAAGCAATTACAATGCATTTAATCATGGTTTCCACTGTCTGAGTTTCTCCCTCTTCCAGAAACACCTGAGAACCACCCATGGATTTTGCATTGGCACTGGTAGTTACCAGATCCTCCATGTGAAGCGAACCTCGTTCCAATGCATCAAAAATTAAAATCAGAGTCATGATCTTCGTGATACTGGCAGGGCTTCGCCGCTGATCCTTTTCTTTTTCGTAAATCAGTGTCCCTGTTTTTGCCTCTAAAAGAACCCCCTCAGGCGCCTCAATCAATCCCACCCCGGATGGGAGCACCTCTTCTTCCCTCTGGGCCCATACAAGACACAGCGAATTCGATGGCGCCCCTGACAGCAGAACAACTGCCATCATCCAGCAAATTCCTTTTCGGAACCATTTCCCCTTCATACCCATTCTCCTGCTTTTCTATTCTTTTCTATTGTAAAACCATTTTTCATAAAATATGACTGTCCCAGGAAAAAAGCTGCCCTGTCTGCAATTTTTTCTTACAGACAGGACAGCTTTTTCTATTCCGCCACACGTTCCACTTTTTTTAATTTCCAAAAACATAACAGAGAAAGCAACAATACCAGCGCAGCCGCTCCGGCTGATATACCAGTTCCTGCTTCTGGAAAAAACATACAGAGGAAAACAGGAACCATTCCCAAAAACATTCCTGAAAAAACAGATACCATTACAGACATGGAATTTTTTACCACCTGCTGTTCATGGTTCCAGTCAAAGTTTGGAAATTTTACATTGGCATACATCCCAAACACAGCCGCGAACAAGCTGTACGCCATCGGCACAGCAAACAGCAACACTCCATCGCTTCCTCTTATGGGAAACCGTATCAAAATACAGATTCCGCTCACCAAAATACAGGGCAGGGAAAGGGAAAGGTGGATTGCGATTTTTGATAAGAAAATAACCATAGGTTCCACCGGAATGGAACACATGATCCAGCGCGCCCGTCCCTCCAGCGAAAGAGAAGGCGCTGTGGTGGAACCAAGGCAGACCAGCATTCCCAGGATCATGGGAATCGTCACCTGCATCTGCGCAGCCACTCCGGGTATATCCACCATACGTTCCAGATTCTCCGGCCCCATCACCAGAGCTGCCAAACCGAATAGTACCAGAAGCAACATACCTACCAGGGTATTCATAGCATAAATGGTACAGGTAAACAGACGGCGCAGTTCCTTTTTATATAAAGCCATAAATATGGTATTTCGCTTTCCCGCTTCCACTTTTTTTCTTTTTCTCTGACGAAAAGAAGCCAACATCCCTTCTATTTGAATATAAAAAGTTCCCACCAGAAAGAAAAACGCAGTCAAAATCCCTACCGACACAACCTGATAGAGTAGAAATCCCCAGATTCCTCTCCCTTCAAAAAAAGAAACAGCCAGGTACCCTGGCGGATAAATATGCGCGCACAGCTCTGCCAGCATAATCCCAAAATCTGCCAGCGCTTCTGGACTCTGTACCTGAAAAGAGAAACGCGTCGTCCACAAAAGCAACACAGAAAGAAGCCCTAGATTGAGCAAAAGCGAAAAGAAATGACGAAAGGGAAGCCGACTGGTCAGTGTCAGGACTACGGTTCCAAGAAAAAGCGCCAGAACAGTTGGGAGGATCGGAATGGTAAAAATCAGAACCAACAGCAGCAGAATTTCTCCTGCCCCCGCCCTTTCATAGATGGCATAAACCGCAAAAGCCGGCAACATAATCAGAAAACTGATAAAAAGTCCTGTGAAATAAGCAAAGGTCACTCTCACCGCAGCTATCACAGCTGTCCCAACTGGAAGGGAACCCATAAGATCGAAATCCTTACACCCAAAAAGGGCTCCCTCACTTTTTAAAAAAAGAAAAAGAAAGGTCATCCAGGCTGACAGACTGGATATCAGGCGTGGAATCATATGCGCTGCTCCCATCTGCGTATACCCGTAAGCTGCCATACCACTGTAAAGCATGGTAACCATTCCCACCACAGCGATCCCCACACCCACTGCCAGGTTTTTCCGGCTTCCCTTCCCGGATTTTTCCCGGTGAAAAAACAATGGATTCCAATAACGAAGCATTTGCATGTTCAACAGGATCCAATACTTACTTTTCATGATCCACCACCTCCAGAAATACTTCCTCCAGGCTTGCGTTTCCTTTGACCTCTTCCATGGTTCCACTGGCAATCAGCGTTCCATTCTTGATAATAGCCACCTTACTGCAGAGCTTTTCTGCCACCTCCAGCACATGAGTGGAAAAGAATACTGCGCTTCCTCTCTGACACAATTCTTTTAACATTTCTTTCAGATGAAAGGATGCTTCCGGGTCCAGCCCTACAAAGGGCTCATCCAACACCAAAAGTTTTGGCTCATGAAGAAAAGCTCCCATCAGAGCAACCTTCTGCCGCATGCCATGAGAATAACTTCCAATCAATTCTCCCAGACTGTCTGTCATTCCCAAAAGTTCTCCATACTTACGGATTCGCTCCTTTCTTTTGGATTCCTCTATTAGGCATTTGCGAAATGCCAGAATCCGCATAAATGCGGGATTCTTTTTGT
>SAMEA3387494__coassemble_2029_pt1 | contig 28007 bp, 24 predicted proteins | sample SAMEA3387494__metabat2_low_PE_043 | metagenome-assembled genome bin SAMEA3387494 (sample SAMEA3387494) | Felis catus | biome: Faeces | place: United Kingdom | collected 2012
ATATTTCTGAAGCAACCCAGGAAAACATCATGGATAAGGCTACACGTAGTATTGAATAAGGAGGATCGTCATGACTAAGAAGAAAAAAAGTATATTAAGTGATCAGAGATTTATTGTTTTGTTGGTTGTTATTGCTCTGACAGCGGTATTCTCCTTTATGAGTAAGGAGTTCAGACAATACAACACACTGCTGAGTTTGCTGGATTTTTCATACTATGATCTTCTGATGGCAATTGGTGTTACCTTCCCACTTATTACAGGTGGTGTAGACCTTTCCATCGGTACTGGTATGGTTTGTTATGCATTAATCGGTGGAACTCTGATAAGAAGCCATGGCATGCCTGTCATTGTTGCAATGCTTGTTTGTGTATTGCTTGGTGTTCTTATTGGTACCTTAAACGGTGTTCTTATTGGAGTTATGAACCTGCCTCCATTCCTGGCAACTCTTTGTACCTGTATGATCACCCGTGGTGCTGGTTCTCTTTGTACTGCAACACCATGGCCTGGTTTGACACAGGAGGGCGGATGGTTCCATTCTATTTTTAAACTGACAATCGGTACAGGAAGAAGTGCTGCCCGTTATCCAATCGGTTTCCTTTGGATGGTTCTTCTGGTTCTTTTGATGGAATTTGTTCTGAACCACACAAAATTTGGACGTTATACCATCGCAATTGGTTCCAACAAAGAAGCAGCAGCTCTTTCTGGTATTAATGTAAAATTCTACCATGTAATGGTATACGTAGTATGTGGTCTTTTTACAGGTCTTGCAGCGATTGCATACGCAGCAGTAACACCTACGGTACAGCCGGGTACAGGTGCTGGTCTTGAAATGGATGCGATTGGCGGTGTATTTGTCGGCGGTGTAGCAGCGACTGGTGGATATGGATCTGTACTTGGTACATTTGTTGGTATCTTTGTCATCATGCTTTTGAAGACAGGTCTTCCATACATCGGTCTTCAGGCAAACTGGCAGCAGATTATTACCGGTCTGGTATTGATTGCAGCAGTATTGATTGATATTATCAAAGAAAAGAGAGCAGAAGCCTGATTTCTTAATTCAAATGTATGTGAACCGTCAGGTGGTTCCACCTGACGGATCAGCATAAACAAAAACTATATAATTTCTCAAGGAGGATGTAGTACAATGAAAGTCAAAAAATTAGTAGCATTAGGTCTTTGTGCAGCAATGGTAACCAGTATGACAGCAGCTCCTGTATTCGCAGCTGAAGAGGAAGCAACAGAAGAAGCGACTACAGAAGAGGAAGCAACAGAAGAAGAAGCAACAGAAGAAGCAGCAGATCCTGCAGCTCAGTTTGAAGGTCTGAAAGCAAACGAAAAGTATGAATTCCCAATGATGGTTAAATCCTTCCAGTCTACATACTGGCAGGCAGCAGTAGAAGGTATGCAGAAAGCAGCTGATGAGCTGGGCGTTACCTTTACACCTCAGGGACCGAACAGTGAATCTGATATCGCTGACCAGGTTAACATGATTAACACAGCTATCGCAGCAAAACCAGTTGGTATGGGTCTTGCAGCTTGTGATACTTCTTCTGTAACAGACGCTCTTAAAAAATGTGCAGAAGACGGAATCCCGGTTGTAACATTTGATACTGGTGTTTCAGATGCTCCAGAAGGATCTGTTGTAGCTGAAGTTGTTACAGATAACGCTCAGGCTGGTTCCGTAGCAGCTGAAAATATGTATGGAGCTATCAAAGATGTAATCGCTAATGCAGAAGGCCAGGTTGTTATTGGTGAAATCAACCAGGATGCTACCGCTCAGAACATTCAGCTTCGTGGTGCTGGATTCATCAACAAAATGATCGAACTGATCAAAGCTGATGGAAAAACTGTAGCAGTTGCAGGTAATGAATTCTATGTAAACGCAGCAGAAGGTGCAGATGCAAAAGAAGCAGACGCAGACGTTGTAATCCAGGTAGCTGTTCCGGCACAGACAACTGTAGAGCTTTGCTCCACAGAGGCTCAGGCTATCCTTTCCAAAGAAAACTGTATCGCAGTTTTCGGTTCCAACCAGGTTGCAGCTGAAGGTGTTCTTGCAGCAAACGCTAACTTGAACGTACTTGGTTCTGATGCAGCAAACGGCGATGTAATCGGTGTTGGTTTTGACGCTGGTTCTATCATCAAAGCAGCTGTAGCTGATGGTACATTCCTTGGTGCTGTTACACAGTCTCCTCTTATGATGGGATACTACGCAATCTACGCTCTGACAGCAGCAGCTAACGGCGCAGAAGTAGAAGACGTTCCTACAGCAGGTTACTGGTATGACGCTACAAACATGGAAGACGAATCCATCGCTCCTAACCTTTACGACTAATTTTTAGTAGGAATCTTTTACCCGGGGATGTATTTCATCCCCGGGTGTTTTTTTGACTGATTTTCATTTTTTTGCCGGATCAAAAGGCAGCAATTATATGCAAATAAAGACACTTTTTTTTACAAACGAGGTTCTTCCTCCTTGCTCCTCTTTATAGTAATATGATATTATTAAATATGAAAGAAGAGGTAGTAAGACGGAAAACTTAAACTATCAAACTAACATATTTAGGAGGTTTCAAAATGGCTACATATTATTTGGCAGTAGACATCGGTGCATCCAGCGGTCGTCACATTTTAGGACACATGGAAAATGGAAAAATGGTGCTGGAAGAAGTATATCGTTTCGAGAATGGAATGGTAAAAAAAGACGGAGAGCTTTGCTGGGAATTTGACCGTCTTTTCCAGGAAATCAAAAACGGCCTGAAAAAATGTAAAGAGCTTGATAAAGTTCCGGTAAGCATGGGTGTGGATACCTGGGGTGTAGACTTTGTACTTCTTGATAAAGAAGGTAATGTACTGGGAAATACCGTAGGTTATCGTGATCATCGTACCGAAGGCATGGATGAAGAAGTGTATAAGGTAATTTCTCAGGAAGACCTGTACGCAAGAAACGGAATCCAGAAGGCGATTTATAACACCATTTATCAGTTAATGGCTGTAAAGAAAAAACACCCAGAATATCTGGAGCAGGCAGATACCCTGCTTCATGTACCGGATTATTTCCACTACCTTTTGACTGGTGAGAAGACCAACGAATACACAGAGGCAACCACAGGACAGCTGGTAGATCCTAAGACAAGAGACTGGGATTATGAATTGATGGATATGCTTGGTTATCCCAAACATATCTTCCAGAAACTGGTTATGCCAGGAACCAGCATTGGACACTTTACAGAGAAAGTAAAGGCAGAAGTTGGATTTGATCTGGAAGTAGTTGCTCCGGCAACACATGACACTGGTTCTGCTGTTCTTGCAGTACCTGCAAATGACGATGATTTCATTTATATCAGCTCTGGTACCTGGTCTTTGATGGGTCTGGAAAGAAAAGAAGCAGACTGCTCTAAGAGAAGCTGTGAACTGAACCTGACAAATGAAGGCGGTTACAACGGAACATTCCGTTACCTGAAAAACATCATGGGTCTTTGGATGATCCAGTCTGTACGTCATGAGTTTGATGACAAATACGGATTTGCAGAAATCTGTGCTATGGCAGAAGAAGCGAAAGACTTCCCATCCAGAGTAGACGCAAACGACGAATGCTTCCTTTCTCCGGAAAACATGACCGAAGAAGTAAAGGATTATTGCCGCAGAACAGGTCAGCAGGTACCTGAAACATTAGGCGAAATTGCAACTGTTATTTATACCAGTCTTGCAGACTGCTATGCAAAGACTGCAAAAGAATTGGAAGAAGTGACTGGCAGAACCTACAGCCGTATCCACATCGTAGGCGGCGGTTCCAATGCAGGATATTTGAATGAGCTCACCGCTAAGGCTACCAAGAAAGAAATTCACGCTGGCCCAGGCGAAGCGACTGCAATCGGAAATATCACTGCACAGATGCTGAAAGCAAAAGAGTTTAGCTCTGTAGAAGAAGCACGTACTGTCATTCACGAATCCTTCGATATTAAAATTTATCATGCATAAATGAATGTAAAATAAGGAGGCAACACAAAAATGACTGTAAAGGAAAGATATGAGTACGCAAAAGCAAGATACGCAGAGATCGGCGTAGACACAGACAAAGCCATTGAGGTTTTGAAACAGGTGCCGATTTCTCTTCACTGCTGGCAGGGAGATGACGTAAAAGGATTTGACCAGGATGGTCCTCTGACTGGAGGAATCCAGACAACTGGCGATTATCCGGGAAAAGCTACCACTCCAGAAGAACTGATGGCAGATATGGACAAAGTTCTTTCTCTGGCGCCTGGCAAGAAAAAAATCAATGTGCATGCAAGCTATGCGATTTTTGAAGATGGCGAATGGGTAGACCGTGATCAGCTTGAGCCGAAACATTTCCAGAAATGGGTAGATTTCGCAAAAGAAAGAGAAATGGGTCTGGACTTTAACCCAACTTTCTTCTCCAGTCCAAAAGTAAAAGACGGACTGACATTATCCAGCCCTGATCCGGAAACAAGACAGTTCTGGATTAACCATGGAAAAGCCTGTGTACGAATTGCTCAGTATTTTGCAGAGGAGACTGGTGTTCCCTGTGTTCTGAATATCTGGACCGGTGACGGATATAAGGATATTCCAGGAGACAGAATGGGTCCGAGAATGCGTTATAAAGAAGCAATCGAGGAAATTCTTTCCGAGCCATTTGATCCGAAACTTGTAAAGCCCTGTGTGGAATCCAAGGTATTCGGAATCGGTGTGGAGTCCTACACTGTGGGAAGTGCAGAGTTTAGTCTGTCCTTCGCAGCAGAACATAAGGACAAATGCCTTCCATTAATGGACAATGGTCATTATCATCCTACGGAAGTGGTTTCTGATAAGATTCCGGCACTTCTGTGCTTCTTCCCGGAACTGGCTCTTCATGTGACACGTCCGGTACGCTGGGATTCTGACCATGTAGTGCTCTTTGATGATGAAACAAAAGAAATTGCAAAAGAAATTGTACGCAATGATGCACTGAACCGCGTATATATTGCATTGGATTATTTTGATGCAAGCATCAACCGTATTTCCGCATGGACAAATGGTATCCGTAATATGTCCAAGGCTCTGCTGTTCGCCCTTCTTCAGCCCAATGAAGAGCTGAAGGCCCTGCAGGATTCCAATAATTTTACCAAGCTGATGACTGTACAGGAAGAAGTAAAGACTTATCCGTTTGGAGATGTATGGGATTATTTCTGCGAAGTATCTGGCGTACCGGTAGGTGCAAAATGGTTTGAAGAAGTGGAAAAATACGAGGCAGAAGTTCTGTCCAAGAGAGCATAAAGAATAAAAAGATAAAAGGAATGGGACCTGATGAATTCAGGCCCCATTTTTTCTTTTAAAGGAGGAATTTTCTTTTTTCAGTTCTTCATAAAGCTGTAAAGAATTCCAGTGTTGATTGACTGGTGTAAGAAGCGCCTTTAATGTCATAGGAGCAAGTTTTTCTTTCTGGAAAAAAGTGAGAAATGCATCCAATTGTTCATTGGAAAAATCTTTCATGACCAGCATTTCTTCTGGGAAATTTTGCCCAAGGTTGAATTGAGAGCAGGGACCAAACCCTGGAATATCAAACAGAAACCCAAGAGGATGGAGAAATTCTGCAGGTTCTACCATACGTATTTGGATATGTGCTTTGTTCAAATAGCGACGGAGTTTTCTGGTACGTTCGTCCCATGGCAGATGATAACATAAAATCTGAGTTTTCTTTTCCATAAAATACCTCCATAAACAGATGTTTCCCTTATTTTATCATGAATAACAAAACAATGTTACTGGTATTTCAGAAGAAACATAGAAAAAAGATGAAAAGATTGCCAGTTCTTATTTAAAATGCTACAATTCTACTTAAAGAATAACCAGATAAGTAAAAAAGGAGAACCTATGCAGAAAGCATTGTTAGAACATCTGCGCACGATTACAGAAGAAGAGCAGAGAATTCTGGCTGGAAAGGGAGAAGTGGAGAAGGATCTATATACATCAGGAAAAGACTTTATTGTAGACAGCCACAAAATGTTGGAAGAAGGTCAGCTTATTGCTGTTCGGCCCCATACCCGTTTCATACACTTTCCAGTTCATAAACATAATTTTATTGAGGTGCTTTATGTTTGCGAGGGAAAACTTGTGAATATCATAGGGGGCAAACAGGTAGCGGTTGAAAAAGGAGAACTATTGTTTCTCAATCAGTTTACCTGTCATGAGATTCTTCCGGCTTCCGAAGAGGACATTGCGATTAATTTTATAATCCTTCCGGAGTTTTTTGACGTGGCTTATACCATGGCAGGGAATCATAATGTGCTGGCGGATTTTCTTGTAAATGTACTCCGCCAGGATGAGGAATGTGGAGAATATCTGCATTTTAAGGTGGCAGAAGTGCTGCAGATCCAGAATCTTCTGGAAAATATGATCTATTCCCTGGTAACTGGAAAAGGGAATCAGAATCGAATTAATCAAACAACCATGGGGCTTATCTTTTTGTACTTACTGGATTCTGTACAATATGTGGAAATGCGTGTTCCTGATCAGTACGAGCATATGATTTCCATGACAACATTGGATTATATTGAGCGGCAGTATCGTACCGCTACACTTACGGAGTTATGCGCACAACTCCACCTTCCCATGCATTTGCTCAGCAGAATGGTTAAGAAAACAACGGGATTTAATTTTAAAGAACTCTTGCAAAGAAAGCGTCTTAGTAAAGCAGCTGAGTTAATATGCGATACAGATCTGTCCATCAGCAATATTATTGCAGCAGTAGGATATGAAAACAACAGCTATTTTCATCGAGTGTTTAAAAAGCGTTATCACATGACGCCGAGAGCATTTCGGGTGAAAAATCAGGGAAAATCTCAGATACGTTTATAAAGGTTAGGTAAAAATAGTTATATTCTGAGAAAAGTAAATGCAGGGCTTAAAGACTTTGGATGAAATTATCGATATAGTAAATCGCTGCGCCAACCGCAGCAGCGGAGGTTTTGTAGTGGCATACGCGAATATAACTTCCGTCATTCTCAAAAGGATCTAGTTTAATTACTTTTTGGCGAAAAGCATCAATATAATCAGACATGTATGCACCTATGTTTCCTCCCAGTATTATATCACAGTCGTAACACATTCTTAAATTATGAACTGCAATTGCAAGGTAATCCGTATATTCATTAAAGATTCTTTCGATTCCTTTGTTTTCTGCATTTTTCAATAATTCAAAAAATTCTTTTAAATTTCCATCTGTAAAATCACTTAATATATTGGCATTGCAATAAGCATCCAAACATCCATAACTTCCACAGTAACAGCGTTTACCGTGAGGAACAATAGTTATATGACCAAATTCGCATCCCCTGTTATTTGTTCCGCTATATATGGCTTTTCCATTCATGTGTGCACCTCCTACGCTGCTGCTTAAAGAGAGATATATAACGGGATCAGTATATCCTCCTCTCCAACTTTCAGCCAAACCAGCTGAGTTTGAGTCATTAAAAAACAAAAAGGGTTCTGGAATGTATTGTTCAAAAATATGATATATATTTAGAGATAACGGAATTACGGTAGCATAAGTAACAGATTTGTGATCCTCTCCGATGATTACAGGAAGTGAAATTCCGACACCTAATAATTTGGTACGATCTGATAAATTCTTGGATATCATATTTTCAAATTTTTCCTGAAGAATCATAAAGTAGTCTTTGTTTTGCCTAAAGGGGAGGCGTATGCGGACATTATCTATAATTGTTAAATCTAAATCAACTAATACAATGGATAAATGATTACGAGTAATATCAATACCTATAGCGTATCTTGCGTTTGGAACACACTGGAAAATAACAGGTTTTCTTCCGCCTGTTGATTTGAATTCACCTGCAGTGTATACTAACCCGGCTGACTGTAATAAATTAAGATTATGAGTGGTTGTCGGAAGGCTTATTCCAAGAGAATGTGAAATTTCTTGGCGTGAGCATTGCTGTTTGTAATAAACATAGCGATAAATATCACCAAGATTTTTTGTTTTGCTAAAAGATTCATCCATACGAGTTCACCTACTTTTTTTATTATTTTATCATAAATCCGATTTTTTTTCATCATCTTTTGTGAAGTATTTTACAAAAGTAATGTTACATATTTAACAAAAGAAAAGGAAGTATAGATTGAAAAAAGATAAAAAATAATAATATTTATGCGATATGCATAATTATAAAGAGATAAAAATGTTATTATTGACGAACTTAAATAAAAGTATTGACAAAAGAATGGGGGGGGTATACTCATCTCAGAAAGGGATTTAAGTGTATGATATGTAAAAAAGGCGGTGAAGGAATGGACGAAATCAAAATGAGGGTTAGCGGTATAGAAAAATCGTTCCCAGGTGTTAAAGCATTGAGCAATATTGATTTTGCTGTTCGAAAGGGCACAGTGCATGCGCTTTGTGGCGAAAATGGTGCGGGCAAGTCAACGTTGATGAAAATTATCATGGGGCTTTATCAGGCAGATAAAGGACAGATTTTTTTAGATGAAAAACCCGTGACGATTAAAAATCCAATACAAGCGATGGAAATGGGAATTTCTATGGTTGCGCAGGAACTTAATTATGTACCGGAATTGTCGGTGGAAGAAAATCTTTTTCTTGGAAGATTACCAGTAAACAAATTAGGAAAAGTTGACTGGAAAAAAGTAAGAAAAGATGCACAGAAATTTTTGGAAGAAGAGAATCTTCCATATAAACCAACACAAAAATTAAAAACATTGACAGTATCTGACATTCAAATGCTCGAAATTATTAAAGCAGTTACTAATAATGCTAAGGTTATTATTATGGATGAACCAACATCATCAATTACGCAAAGAGAAGTAGAAAACCTTTTTAATAAGATTGAGGAGTTGAAGAAACAAGGTATTTCTATAATTTATATATCACATAAGATGGAAGAGGTGTTCAGAATTGCGGATGATATTTCTATTTTACGTGATGGAGCAGTAGTGTCTACTGACAGAGCAGAAGATTTAGATTTAGATACAGTTATTTCCAGAATGGTTGGTAGAAAATTAGAGAATGTTTATCCAAAAGAGGATGTAAAAATCGGAGAGAAGGCTTTAGAAGTAAAGAATTTTTCAAGAAAAGATTTGTTTGAGAATATAAACTTTTATGTGAAAAAAGGTGAAATTGTAGGATTTGCAGGGCTTGTTGGAGCTGGACGCACAGAAACCATGAGAGCTGTTTTTGGATTAGATCCTCATGATTCGGGAGAAATCGAGATTGAGGGTAGGCCAGTGAAAATAAAGTGTCCGCATGACAGCATTAAAAATAAAATGGTTATGCTGTCAGAAAGTAGACGAGACGATGGAATTATACCTGTAAGAAGCGTCATGGAGAATGCCAGTTTGGCTAGCCTGGAGCGTATAATTTACAATGGATACACTCATAAATCAAAGGAGCGTAAAGATGTTAAGGACAGTTTTGAAAAGATGCATGTAAAAACAGCAACGTTAGATACTGCAATTTCTACACTATCCGGTGGAAACCAACAGAAGGTGCTTCTTGCTAGATGGATGTTATGTGAACCGGATATCATGATCCTTGATGAACCAACAAGAGGTATTGATGTGGGCGCTAAGTTTGAGATTTATAAGTTGATCACGGATATTGTAAAAGAAGGAAAAGCTGTTATTATGGTTTCTTCAGAACTTCCAGAGTTGATTGGTATGTGTGATAGGATTTATATTATGAATCAAGGAAAAATTAGTGGATGCATCAATAGAGAAGAGTTTTCTCAGGAAATTATTATGAGATATGCTACGGGTTTGCAGAATGACTAATTGGAGGAAGGAAAATGAAATTAAAAAAGTCAGAAAATTTACAAAAATTCAGCATTTATATTGTACTTATTGTGTTGTTTGTTGTATGCAGCTTAATTAGTCCTTATTTTTTACAATATAGCAATCTAATTAATGTAGCAAGACAGTTGGGTGTAGGAATTTTAATCGCTTACGGTGAAATGCTTTTGATTATAAGTGGTTTTATTGATTTGTCAGTAGGATCAGTATTGGCATTAGCTGGTGTATATTCTGTATCTGTATATAAGGCGACAAATTCAATTCTTCTTGCTTTAATCGTAGCGGTAGTTACTGGTGTTGGATGTAATATTGTAAATGCTGTTTTTATAGCAGAATTTAATGTTCCGGCTTTTATTGCTACTTTAGGTATGCAGCAGGCAGCTAGAGGATTGGCACTATATTTTACCGGTGGTCAGAATATTTTGCAATTAGGCGGCTTTGTAAAAATTGGTCAAGGAATGGTTGGTCCGATTCCGGTTCCTGTAATCATTGTTATTGTAACAACGGTAGTTGTTTGGTATTTAGTAAATAATACGAGATATGGACGAAGCCTGTATGCGATTGGCGGAAGCAGAGCAGCTGCAGAAGCAAGTGGAATTAATGCAAAGAGAAGTATTTATAAGTCTTACATATTAAATGGAATTTTGGCAGGACTTGCGGGAATGATTTTTATGGCAAGAAATAATGCTGGTTTGCCAAATGGAGCGATTGGATATGAAATGACAGGCTTGACAGCTGCGATTGTAGGTGGAACTTCATTTACAGGCGGTATTGGTACAGTTAGTGGAACTATTGCAGGTGCTTTCATCATTGGATTTCTTGAAAATGTTATGAACTTGATGGGTGTTAATTCATATATCCAACAAATAATTGAGGGAGGAATTATTGTATTAGCGGTGGCTTTTGACGTTGTAAGTAAATCTAAAAAATCGAAAAAAGTTATTATTGTAAAAGAAACAAATAATGAAAAATAATGTTATTTATAAAGAACTATCCTGCCTTTGGCAGTTTTAGTGAACAATAAAATTTAAGGAGGAAAAGTATTATGAAAGCAAAGAAGGTCGGAGCAGTTTTATTGGCGGGAGTTATGGCATTGACAATGATAGCTCCAATGAATGTTAGTGCGGCTGATAAAAAGAGAGTGTGTTTTGTATCCCGTGCAAGTGCAGATACATTTGCAGCATGGATGACCACTGAAATGAAAAAACAGGCAGAAAAATATGAAAATATTGAATTGACCTGTGTTAGTGGTGAAGGAGATGATAACAAAGAAAATGGTCTCCTAGAGGACTGTATTACAAAACAGTACGATTTGGTTATTGTACAATCTAATAATAATGCAGCACAAGCACCATATGTTCAGCAGCTTGTAGATGCGGGAATTCCTGTAATTACAACAAATCCAACTACTCACCAGAGTGATTTAGATGGAAGTGACGATAATTCTGTTATGGCTGGAACAGGAACGGTTGATGCGGATCCAGTTGAGCAGGCAAAAGTAGGCGCAGAACGAGCAGTAGAAGAGATTCCAGAAAACGCGAATGTTGTAGTGTTGAAAGGACCTTCAGGAAATTATCATGCAGATAAGAGACGTGAAGCTTGGGATGAATACTTTTTCTCAAAACGTGATGATGTAACAATTCTTTATGAGGATTTTGCAAACTGGAATAGCGATGAAGCTTTGACATTAATGGAATCATGGGTTCAGTCAGGAACACATATTGATGCTATTATTTCTATGAATGATAACATGGCTGCAGGTGCGATTGAAGCAATTAGAGAGAATAAGGATTACTTTAATGAAGATGGAACTGCTAATTTTTTGGCATATGGGGTGGATGGAACAGCTCAGGGCTGTCTTCTTGTTAAGGAAGGTCTTTTGACATGTACGGCTTTGCAGTCCGCAGCAGATCTGGCAGCCAAAAATATGGAATATGCGGAAAAGGTTTTGAATGGTGAAATGAAAGTCACAGAAGTCAACGATTTTGTAGACGCACCAGAAATTAACGCTGAAAACGTTGATGATTATCTCCAGATTTACATTGATAATGGAGAAATTTCAGAAAGCGACGTGGCAGAAGAATAATTATTACTATACTTGCCCGGCGCAAAACCGGGCAAGTTTTTAGTTAAGAAAGGGGACAAAAAATATGAAAATGCAGAAAGCTGCTTTTATGCGAGGAACAGATAATATGATTATTAAGGAAGTTCCCGTACCTCAGATTAAAAGTTCAGAGGTTTTGGTATCAATTGAATACGTAGGTATTTGTGGTTCTGATGTTCATTATTACCATAATGGAAATTGTGGAGCATATAAAGTAAATCTAGAAGAAGATTTTATGTTAGGGCATGAATGTGCAGGAACAATTGTACAAGTTGGAGATGAGGTTGAAAATCTTAAAGTTGGAGATCGGGTTGCATTAGAACCGGGAATTACCTGTGGAAAATGTGAATTTTGCAAATCAGGACATTATAATCTTTGTCCAGATGTTGTTTTTCTTGCAACGCCTCCAGTTCAGGGATGTAATGAGGAATTTATTGCATTTCCGGCAGATATGTGTTTTAAACTTCCTGAGAATGTATCGTCAAAAGAAGGGGCATTAATCGAACCTTTATCAGTTGGTTTTTACGCCGCAGAGCAAGGTGGAATTAGTACTGGAGATACAGTTGTTATTTTAGGAGCTGGCTGTATTGGCCTTGTAACGTTATTAGCATGTAAAGCTAATGGAGCAGGAAAAATTATTGTAGCAGATCTTGTTCAGGCAAGATTGGATAAGGCGATGGAACTTGGTGCAACTGCGGTTATTAATAGCGGAAATGAAGATGCGCTTGAAAGAATTAAAGATCTGACTGATGGGCGTGGAGCAGATGTAGTATTTGAAACTGCCGGATCTCCGGTTACAATTTCTCAAACTCCATTTATTGTAAGAAGAGGTGGAACCATTACGCTTGTTGGTATTTCTGCAAAAGAAGAAATAAATTATAATTTTGCGCAAATTATGGATAAAGAAGCAACGATTAAATCGGTTTTCCGCTATAAAAATATTTATCCAAAAGCAATTGCAGCAGTGGCAAGCGGTGCGATTGATTTGAAGAATATTGTGACACATGAGTTTAAATTGGAGAATATTAAAGAAGCTTATGATGAAGCTGTAAATAATAAAACTGATTTGGTAAAGGCAGTAATAAAGGTGAAATGATTGTATGATATATATAGGAATCGATTTGGGGACTTCAGCGGTTAAGCTTTTGGCGATGAATGAAAAAGGAAGGATTCTTAATACAGTGTCTAAAGAATACCCTCTTTTGTTCCCAGCGCCAGGATGGTCAGAACAAAATCCAGAAGATTGGTTTCGGGCGGTTTTAGCAGGGCTGAAAGAGCTTGTCTCTACATTGGAAGCAAGTAAAATTGCAGGAATTGGAGTAGGTGGACAAATGCATGGCTTGGTTATATTGGATAAATATGATCAAGTAATCAGGCCCGCTATTTTGTGGAATGATGGAAGAACCGAAAAGCAAACAGATTATCTTAATCAAGTAATCGGAAAAGATAAGCTTTCAATGTATACTGCAAATATAGCTTTTGCAGGTTTTACAGCACCTAAAATCCTTTGGATTAAAGAGAATGAACCAGAGAATTATAAAAAAATCTCAAAAATAATGTTGCCAAAAGATTATATTACATTTAAATTATCAGGGGCTTTTTGTACAGATTATTCCGATGCATCTGGTATGTTACTTATGGATGTTAAGAATAAAAAATGGTCTCGGGAAATGATGGAAATTTGTGGAATCACGGAGAAACTTTTGCCAGTTTTACATGAAAGCTTTGAAGTAGTAGGAAATCTAAAACCACAAATTGCAACAGAAGTTGGAATTTCAGATTCTGTTAAATTGGTGGCGGGTGCAGGAGATAATGCAGCGGCTGCAGTTGGAACAGGGACAGTCGGTTCAGGACGTTGTAATATATCTCTTGGAACTAGCGGCACGATTTTTATATCTGATAAAAAGTTTTGCATGGATGAACATAACGCATTACACTCTTTTGCACATGCAGATGGAAATTATCATTTAATGGGATGTATGTTAAGTGCGGCTTCCTGTAATAAATGGTGGATGGATGAAATATTGAGAATAAACGATTATGGGAAAGAGCAACAAAACATCAAAAAACTTGGTGAAAATAAAGTTTTCTTTTTACCATATTTGATGGGAGAACGTTCCCCGCACAATAATCCAAATGCGAGAGCGTCGTTTATCGGTATGAGTATGGATTCCAAAAGAAGTGATATGACACAAGCTGTCATGGAGGGCGTTGCATTTGGATTGAGAGATTCGTTAGAAGTGGCGAAGAAACTTGGAATTTCACTGGAACGTACTAAAATTTGTGGTGGTGGAGCCAAAAGTGTTCTCTGGAAAAAAATGATTGCAAATATCATGAATTTAAAAGTAGATACCGTAGAAACAGAAGAGGGACCAGGATACGGCGGTGCAATTTTGGCTGCTGTAGGATGTGGTGAATTTAAAAATGTAGAAGCTGCTACGGAAGAATTAGTGAGAGTTGTAGATACCATTGAACCAGAGCCGGAATTAGTGGAAAAATATGAAAAACAGTATCAGAAATTCAAAATGTTTTATCCAACAATGAAGCCTTTATTTGAAGTGTAAATTGCTAAGGCATATTTAATCATAACGAGAATTAAAAGTAAATGCATTTCAACAAATGGAGCTATTGGGAAATGACGTTTTAACCCCCTAAATCTTAAAACAAGGATCTCTCATAGAAATCAGTGTTTTTCACACTTATTTTCTATGGGAGATTTTTGTTTTTTTTTGGACTATCATTTTCCGATAATTCTATTACATATAAAAATAATCAGATATCATGAAACTGACCGATCATATTTTTAATTCGAAGCATTTCATTATCCGTATCGATGATTTTTTGGGCGCAGGCATAAAGCTCGCGGCTGACAATGTCGTAGCCTTCCATTTCTTCAATGTCCTGTTTATAACGAAGCTGGTGTTCCAGGGTAGCCCAAAAGTCCATACCGATGGTACGAATCTGGATTTCTGCCAGCATAGGTGTTTTTCCTTTGGAGAAAAATACGGGGATTTCCACGATCATATGGTAGCTTCGATAACCGTTGGGCTTGGGGTTTTTAATGTAGTCTCGGATTTCCAGAATTTTGATATCATCCTGGTTGGAAAGTAATTCTGCAATGGTATAAATATCGTCGATAAATGCACATACGACACGGATTCCAGCAACATCATGAAGATGTGTCTGAATATTTTCCGCAGTAAAATTATATCCAAGTTTTTTTAGTTTACGATAAATACTTTCTGGTTTTTTTATCCTTGATTTGATAAAGGAAATAGGATTTCGTTTATATTCAGCAGAAAATTCATCGTCCAGAACTTCTAATTTAGTACGAATTTCACGAATGGTACAACGGTACATCATCATTAATTCATTAAACCTGGCCGTATTGTTGATAAACTGTTCCGGATTGCTGGTTTCAAGCCAATTCTCTGTGCTTTTTTCGTTCATGGTATCAGATCCTTTCTTTCGGATGAATTGTTGATTGTATGTACATTATAACAGAAAAAAGAATTTTAACAAGAAATAAGGGAAAATCTGTAACTAGGAAGTTTAAAATAAGTATTGTAAAACTTTGATAGGCAAGGTATGATTAAATTGACTTGTATAGTTAATAACGAAGTGTTTATGTGTGAAAGGGGAGTAAATTATGCGAATTGTTACATTAATGGAAAATACGGCTGTTTCAGAGGAGTTTTTGAGCAGTCATGGCCTCAGCTTTTACATAGAGACAAAGAATCATAAAATACTGTTTGATATGGGACAGGATGGAAAATTCCTGAAAAATGCAGAAAAATTAGGAATAGATGTAAGTGCAATAGACTTGGCTATATTATCCCACGGCCATTATGATCACGGCGGTGGACTGGAAGCTTTTTTGGAGGTGAATCAAAAGGCATCGATACATATTCAGAAAAAGGCATTGGGAGAATTTTATGCAAAAGACCCGGACAAGCTTCGTTATATTGGACTTTCCGATACATGGAAAAATCATCCAAGAGTCGTCTGCCATACAGGGGATTACAAGCTGGATGCAGGACTTCTTGTTTTTGCAGGGGTTACAGGAAGGGAGTGTTATTCTCCAGCGAATGACAGACTTCTGGTATCCATGAATGGGCATTTGATGCAGGATCTTTTTATGCATGAACAGAATCTTTTGATCAAAGAAGGCAATAAAATGGTGTTGATTGCCGGATGCGCGCATAATGGAATCGTAAATATCTTAAAGAAAGCAGAAAGTTTGAGTCCTTCCGGGGTGGATGTTGTTCTTGGAGGAATGCACTTGATGCATGCGTACCCGGAAGAAGAAAAACAGAGGGAATTCTGCCACACCATGGCAGAAAAGCTGAAGGAACATAAAAGCATTTATTATACAGGGCATTGCACCAGTGTGGAGGCATACGAGATGCTTCAAAAAGAACTGGGAAGTCAAATGAATTATCTGGCAGCAGGAAGTGTGCTGGAGTTATAAAAGGGGGAGGATCATGAAGGCGCTTGTTTATGAAGGAAATCATCGTCTGGTCTTAAAAGAAAAAGAACGTCCGGTCATAGAAGATGAGAGGGATGTGATCGTAAAAGTTACATTAAGCACCATCTGTTCCAGTGATATTCATATCAAACATGGAGCAGTACCAAAAGCGGTGCCTGGAACCACACTTGGACATGAATTCGTAGGGGAAGTTGTGGAGAAGGGTTCTGGTGTAAAACGTGTAAATATTGGGGATCGAGTCGCTGTAAATGTGGAAACTTTCTGTGGAGAATGTTTTTATTGTAAACAGGGATTTGTAAATAACTGCACAGATCAGAATGGCGGATGGGCGCTGGGCTGCCGGATTGATGGTGGACAGGCAGAGTATGTCCGGATTCCACTGGCAGACCAGGGACTGACTATCATACCGGACCATGTGACCGATCGTCAGGCTTTGTTTGTGGGAGATATCTTATCTACGGGATATTGGGCTGCAAAACTGGGAGAACTAAAGCCTGCCCAGACGCTGGCAGTGATCGGAGCCGGCCCTACGGGTCTTTGTACCATGATGTGCGCCCGGCTTTACAGTCCGGCAAAGATTATCGCCATTGATACCGATGAGAGCCGTTTAGAGCTGGCAAAAGAAAAAGGGCTTGCAGATGTGACCTTAGTTCCGGGAAAGGATGAAATCTGTGATACGATCCAATCTATGACAGAGGGAAGGGGTGCAGATGTGGTATTTGAAGTGGCAGGGGCCTCTGATACCTTCCAAATGGCATGGGAGCTTGCAAGACCAAATGCCATTGTAGTTGTGGTAGCCATGTATGAAGAAGAACAGGTTCTTCCATTGCCGAAGATGTATGGAAAAAATCTCACCTTTAAAACAGGAGGGGTGGATGGAAGTTATTGTCAGGAAATCATGGACCTGATTGCCTGTGGAAAATTAGATGCGGAGTTTATGCTGACCCATGAAAGTTCCCTGGATGAGATCCTGGAAGCATATGACATTTTTGAAGGGAAAAAGGATCATGTGATCAAAATCGCCGTAACACCATAAAAAGAAAAAGCTGTCTTTGCAAAAATGCAGAGGCAGCTTTTTGTAGAAGTGTGCTTTATTTTAAGGTTAGATCTCCTTTTTTTACCCATTCTTTTTTTACGAGGACCAAGTGGATCAGCGGGCAAAGAATTGCTGGAAGAATAAAGGAAATCAGGAATAGTCCGGCCCAGTCAAAAGCAGTGACTGCAGCTTTGCTTCCGGCAGCAATGTCATTCATCCATCCGGTGTAAACTCCGATCTGGCCTACAAATCCACAGGTTCCCATACCGGAAGAAACCGCAGTACCGTTCATTTCCAGATGAAACAGACAGGTTGCCAAAGGTCCGGTGATGGCAGAGGTCAGGATTGGAGCAATCCAGATTTTGGGATTTTTAACAATGTTGCCCATCTGCAGCATAGAAGTTCCGATTCCCTGAGAGATCAGTCCGCTCCAACGGTTTTCCGGGAAAGAAATGATGGCAAATCCCACCATTTGGGCACAGCAGCCTGCAACAGCAGCGCCGCCTGCCAGTCCGGTAAGCCCGAGGGCAGCACAAATAGCTGCGGAAGAGATTGGCAGTGTCAGAGCGATTCCCACTAGCACAGATACCAGGATTCCCATAAGAAATGGTTGAAGATTGGTAGCCCACATAATCAGTTCTCCTACCTTCATGGCGGCTTTGCCAAGTGCAGGCGCCCACCAGGCGGAGAGTGCGACACCAAGTCCAATGGTTACCAGCGGAGTCACCAGAATATCAATTTTTGTTTCTTTGGAAACTGCTTTTCCCACCTCAGAAGTAAGAATGGCAATAAAGAGAACTGCCAGAGGACCACCTGCCCCGCCGAGGGCATTAGAAGCAAAACCTACGGTGATCAGGGAAAACAAGACCAGTGGGGGACAGTGAAGGGCATAGCCGATCGCAACCGCCATGGCAGGACCGCTCATGGCGGAAGCCAGAGAACCAACCGTATAGGCTGTGTCATTTACAAAAGCCACTGGAGTGGTGAGAAATGAAAGTTGAAATTGTGTTCCAATGGTATTGATGATGGTGCCGATCAGCAAAGAACAAAACAAACCCTGCGCCATAGCTCCAAGTGCATCAATCCCATATCGATTTACGGAAATTATGATATCTTTCCGTTTTAGAAATGCTTTGAATGTTTCCATCTCGGAATCTCCCTCATATTTAATGTATGTATTTTCTGTTATGTGACATGGATGACACAAACGAGAAAAGTATATCATGGAAAAGGCAGAAGAGCAATGTGAGAAAAAAAAGTTGACAATTCTTGAAAATTAGTGTAAACTAACAAAGTAAAAAGAAGCTAACTTTATAGAAGTTACATACAAAGGAATGGAGAGGATGTAGGATGAGTCTTTTGGATGCAAGAGAAGGAGAAGAATATATTGTAAGAGAGATTCTTACAGAGGATGAAGAATTAGATTCATTTTTGTTTTCTTTGGGATGCTACAGTGGAGAGCCAATCACGGTGATCGCGCACCGGAAGTCAGGATGTGTGGTGTCTATTAAGGACGCCAGATATAACATTGACAGCAATTTGGCTCAGGCCATTGCAATTTAAGAGAAAAAATGGTGAGTGTATCACTATTTTTTTTGAGAAAGAAGTTAGTTATCGCTAATTTTTAAACGAGAAGAATCATGAATGACAAAAGGAGAATGTAAGTTATGAGAATCGCTTTGGCAGGAAATCCAAACAGCGGAAAGACTACCATGTACAATGGACTGACGGGAAAAAATGAACGTGTGGGGAATTGGGCCGGCGTAACGGTAGACAAAAAAGAAAGTCTAATCAGGAAAACCTATTATGATGGATCAGAAGAACTGATCGCCGTGGATCTTCCTGGCGCATATTCAATGTCTCCGTTCACTTCCGAAGAAAGTATCACCAGCGGTTATGTGAAGCATGAAAATCCCGATGCAATCATCAATATTGTAGATGCCACGAATTTAAGCAGAAGTTTGTTTTTTACCACACAGCTTTTGGAATTGGGAATTCCGTTGGTGATAGCGTTAAATAAAACAGATCTGGCTGACAAGAAAAAAACAGAGATCGATGTAAAGCAATTATCAGAAAAACTTGGTTGTCCGGTGGTTCAGACTATTTCCACTTCTCAGACAGGGTTAAAAGAGCTGGTGAGCAAGGCGGCAAGTTTGAAAGGACAGCAGCAGAAAGCGCCCTATCGGCAAGCGGAGATCGACCTGTCTGATAAGGCCCTTGTAGAGGCAGAGGACAGAAAGCGATTTGAATTTGTCAATGGCATTGTAAAATCTGTAGAGAAACGAAAGGTTTTTACAAAGGATAAAAATAAGCAGGATAAAATCGATGAGATTCTGACGAATAAAATCGTAGGAATTCCTATTTTTGCGGCAGTGATGTTTTTGGTATTCTATATTTCCCAGTCCACCGTGGGAACCTGGATCGCTGACTGGCTGGTAGGCTGGATCGAAACGTTCCAGGGGTGGGTAGCAGGATTAGTGGAAGGCGCAAGTCCATTTTTACAGGCGCTTCTGGTAGATGGAATCATTGGCGGCGTAGGTGCAGTTGTTGGGTTTCTGCCCCTCGTCATGGTGATGTACTTTTTAATTGCGCTTCTGGAAGACTGCGGATACATGGCACGAGCCACAGTGGTTTTGGACCCCATTTTTAAGCGCGTGGGATTGTCCGGAAAATCTGTAATTCCAATGGTCATTGGTACTGGCTGCGCCATTCCTGGAATCATGGCCTGCCGTACCATCCGTAATGAAAGGGAACGCAGAGCCACTGCCATGTTGACCCCATTTATGCCCTGCGGCGCAAAACTTCCGGTTATCGCTTTGTTTGCAGGCGCCTTTTTTGCAGACGCTTCCTGGGTGGGGCCAATGATGTATCTTGTGGGAATCGTATTGATCTTTTTTGGCGTTTTGCTGGTAAATAAGATCACAGGATACAAATTCCGAAAGTCCTTCTTTATCATGGAGCTTCCGGAATATAAACTCCCAAGTTTAAAGAGAGCGGTATCTTCCATGCTGTCCCGGGGAAAAGCATATATTGTAAAAGCAGGAACCATTATTCTTGTCTGCAATACGGTTGTTCAGATTATGCAGAGTTTCAACTGGCAGTTCCAGGTGGTGGAAGAGGGAATGGAAAGCACCTCTATTCTTGCTTCCATTGCCACCCCATTTGCAGTGCTTCTGATTCCTCTGGGATTTGGCGTATGGCAGTTAGCGGCAGCAGCGATTACTGGATTTATCGCAAAGGAAAACGTTGTTGGTACCCTTGCAGTTGTATACGGCCTTACTAATTTTATTGATACAGAAAAGCTGGCTCTGGTAGGCAGTGGAAATCAGGTAGCTGTCGTGATGGGACTCACAAAAGCAGCAGCGCTTGCTTATCTCATGTTCAATCTATTCACACCCCCTTGCTTTGCTGCTCTGGGCGCCATGAATTCAGAGATGCAAGATAAAAAATGGTTGTGGGGAGGTATCGCATTACAGATGGGTACGGGCTATACCGTAGCATTTCTGGTATATCAGATCGGAACATTCCTGACAACAGGTTCCGTAGGATCAGGGTTTCTTCCAGGACTGGCCGCTGTGACGGTTATGGTTCTTGTCCTGGCTATTCTGATCTATCGAAAAGAAAAGAGTTTTGCAGCGGAATACAGCCTGCATACCGGAAGATAAAAATACTTTCGACGGACGGGAACATATGGTATAATTTCAGTCAGAAAAATAGATTTCCGGATAAAGAATGGAAAGGGAAAAAAATATGGCAGATTTTTTGATTTTGGGCATTTTACTGCTTCTTGTGGGATTGGCAGTAAGATATATCATAAAAGCAAAGAAAAATGGAACCAAGTGCATTGGCTGCCCTTCCAGCGGTCAGTGCGGCGCAAGTCATGGATGCTCCTGTGGTGGAAGCTGCGGGTGTGGCCATAATATAGAAGAATAACGAAAGAGCCTGCAGGGAAACCTGCAGGCTCTTTCGTTATGGATATTACTTTACCACTTGCTTTTTTGGTAGAAGATAGAATATGAAAAAACAGTAGGAAAAAATAGAAATATGCGGTAAAATATGAGTGATATTTTTAAAATTCTGAAAAAAGATTTATGATGATAAAAAACAGATTGGAGATATGGCTATGGAAAGACAGTATACAGGTTGGGGACATATTGACTGGCTGCTTCCTGAAAAAAAGGAACAGGAAGGGGCAATGCGTGTGGGAATTGTTTCCATAGATTCTCATGCGCATATGCCGGCTCATATGCATTTTGATGAACAGATCATTTATACCTTTCAGGGAAATGGATACAGTTTGATTAACGGAAAACGCATTCCTATGAGTGAAACAGAAAATAATCTATTGCACTGGATGCCTGGGGTAATTCATGAAATGGTAAACTTGACAGATCAGCCTTATGTACATTTGATGGTAACTTGTTGGGATCAGTCCATTCCAGATGCATTCCTGAATCATATAGAAGAAAAAGAAGAAATGAGTTTTCAGGAGAGATTGCGTTGCTTGTATGATGCCATTGATGCAGTTCGGGAACCGTTTTTAAATAAATTAAGATATTCATTTGTAATATATGATTTATTGGGAAATGTGGCAGCCACTTCCAAAGCATTTCCAAAATATTGTTGTAATTACTGTAAAGATCAGGCAATAGAAGGAAGTGCGCCGTGTATGAAAAGGCAGAACTATCCACTTCTGGAAAAAGGAGGAAGTTTTGAATGTCCAGGTGGATTAACCGTATTTATTGTGCCTATTGTTTTTCGTCATTCAGTTGTTGGATATGTGGAAGGAGGATATGTATATACCAGACAGAAAATATCTGATTTTTCAAATGAGGAAAATCCAGATCTGTATTTGGCTCCTATCAGTTCGGTAGAAAACAGCCGAACTATGTTAAAGCGGATTGCGGTAATGCTTTGTAATTTCTGTGAGGTACATCAGTATCAGAGGGAATTGAAGGAACAGGAAAAAAAGCTGAAATCAGAGAGAAGGGATAGGAAACAACTGGAAGCAAATTTGAAACATATTGAGAGTTCTATCATTAATTTGAAAATAAATAATCATTTTTTATTTAATACGTTAAATCAAATGGCTGCAATGGCGTTAGAAGGCGGTGTTATTCCGTTATATCAATCAATTTTGGATCTTTCCAAATTATTTCAATATACATTAAGGCAAGAAGGAAATTTTGTTACTTTTGACAAAGAGCTTGATTATGTAAAGTCTTATTTGCAGCTTCAAAATCTACGTTACGAAAATCATCTGGAATTAAATTATGAAATAAAGATAAATACAGAGCTTTGGGTGGTTCCTGTTAACTGGCTGATGCCATTGGTGGAAAATGCTTTTGTTCATGGAATGAAAGAAGTGAAGGAAAAAAAATTATGGATTTCCGCATTAGAAGAAGAGGGATGGCTTCATGTAACGGTAGGAAATAATGGGAAGCAGATTGAGGAATCCATATTAAGGGTACTTCGTATTCGTATGAGAGGGAATACATCTCATGGGATGTCTATGGTTTATCAGAAATTGAAAAACTGTTATGGAGATCAGTTTGTAATGGATATTATTTCAAATGAAAAAGGGACTGAGGTGGTTACCATGTTTCCCGCTGAAAAAAAGGAGGGTGGATTGTTATGATTCATGCAGTTATTTGTGATGATGAAGATGCAGCATTAAAGATTATTACCTATTCCATTGAAAAACAGGGGATTCCCATAGAAATTGTTGGCACAGCTTCTGATGGGCAGGAGGCGCTGGCGCTGATCAAAAGGAAAAAACCTAATCTGGTTTTTCTGGATATTGAGATGCCAGGAATGAATGGATTTGAAGTGATTGAAAAACTTAGTTCCTTAAATTGTAAAATTATTATAATCACCGCGTATAGTACCTTTACATATGCGCAGCGTGCGCTTCGCCTGGGAGTGAGCGATATCATTGCAAAACCCATTGATACAGATACGTTGAAGCAAGCCATTCAGCGTGCGATTGGTTGGGCGTTTACCGGGAATGAAGCGTTAAATAAGGCGCTGTTTTATATTCATATATATGCATTATCAGGAAAAGGTGGAATTAGAAACGCTGGCGGAGGAAGCCTGTTGTACGCCAAGCCATCTTTCTCATTTATTTCGAAATCTTATGGATACCTCTGCTATGTTATATTTGCATAAAGTACGAATTCATGAGGCTGTTAAGAAATTAAACAGCGGAGGGGAAGTAAAAGATGTAGCATATGAGGTTGGATACAGCAGTATGAACAATTTTTACAAATATTTTAAGCTATATACGGGAGAAACGCCTGCCGTATTTAAAAAGCGAGAATAGAAAATCACATAAATGATAAAAAAATACGCAAATACAGGGATATAAAAAATAACTAAAATAAGAGATAATTAGATCATCAAATAGAACAGAACAAAATACAACAGAGAAAACAAAAATGGATTGCGGAGGGGAAAATATGGCAGAGATATTAACAAAAATCAATGATATTGCATGGAGTATGCCGCTAGTCGTTCTGGTTGTGGGGGCGGGAATTTATTTTTCTGTACGAATGAAATTTCCGCAGTTTCGATATATAAAAGAAATGATAAGAATTATGGGATCCGGAGGCGATTCGGAGCAGGGCTTATCACCTTTAAAAACATTTATTTTTACAGCGGCACGTTCCGTTGGTGTAGGAAATATTGCAGGTATGGCAACAGCTCTTTTTATGGGTGGACCGGGAGCTATCTTCTGGCTGTGGGTTCTTGCCTTAGTAGGAGCTTCTGTAGCATTGATTGAAGCAATTCTGGCACAGACATTCCGGGTAAAGGTTCTTGGCGAATATCGTGGCGGTCCGGCTTATTATATGTCTCGGGGAATGAAAAATAAAAAGGTTGGAAAGATTTTCGGAATGGCCTATGCAGTAGTTACTGTGATTGGTGTAGCTTTTCTGATGTCAGGTGTGCAGGCATATAACATTGCTCATGGATTTGAAGATGCAACAGGAGGCTCGTACATAATTTTTGGTATTGCATTGGCTGCTTTGATGGGATTTGTAATTTTTGGAGGATTGAAACGGATTGGAGAAACTGCGAAACGAATTTCTCCATTTATGGCGATTATTTATATCTTAATGACCTTAATTATTGTAATCGTAAATATTAAGAAACTTCCGGAAGTGTTTGCACTCATTGTGAAATCAGCGTTTGGAGCAGAGCAGATCTTTGGTGGAATTGTTGGCTCCGCAGTTACCATGGGAATTCGTCGAGGTGTATTTGCAAATGAAGTTGGTATTGGTACATCTGCAATTATAGGCGCAGTTGGTGAGGTTCAAAATCCGGTTATGCAAGGCTTGACCAATGCTTTGAGCGTGTTTATTGGTACATTTTTTGTTTGTACTCCATCAGCGATTATGATGTTGATGACAGGATGCTACAACGTAACAGACGGAAAAGGTGGATTCCTTTTTGGGGGACTTCCAGGTGTGGAATATGGAAATGGTTTTGTAAGTGCAGCAATCAATTCTGTAATTCCTGGAATTGGAAATATTTTTGTAGCCATTGCAATCTTCTGTTTTGCCTTTGTTGCATTGCTTGCCTATTATTTGTATTCTGAATCAAACTTGCTTTATATTTTTCATGAAAATAAAACAGCAGTAAATATTCTTCGTAGTTTATTCGTACTGGCAATTTTACTTGGCTCTTTGTTATCCGCAGATATGATATGGACGATGGGAGATATTGCAAATGCATTTATGGCATGGATCAATGTGGTTGCTTTGATTATTCTTGGAAATCTTGGTATTCGCATTTTTAAGGATTACGACAGACAGAAAAAATCAGGTGTGGAAAATCCCAAGTTTGATCCGAAAAAATTGGGACTTGGGGAAGAATGTGAAACCTGGATTGATAAATGATAAAAAAGCGCGTTGAAAAATTTATGGCCAATGAGAAATAAACGGCAGAAAGGAAGAGAATATGAGCTTAAAAGAAACCAGAAGAACAGACCCGGAACTTGCAGAATTAATGGACGAGGAATTGGCTCGTCAGGAAGCGTGTGTGGAAATGATCGCATCAGAAAGTATTGTGCCGCTTCCGGTAATGGAATTATCAGGAAGTGTATTTACCAATAAAACATTAGAGGGACTTCCAGGAGCGCGTTTTCAGGCTGGCGCAGGTGTTGCGGATAAGATGGAAAGGCTTTCCTGGAAAAGAGCAAAAGAACTGTTTGGCGCTGAACATGTAAATGTACAGACGTATTCTGGATCCTCTGCGAACCACTCTGTTTTCGCAGCGATTCTGGAACCGGGGGATAAAATCATGGCAATGCGTCTGGATCAGGGCGGTCATTTAACCCATGGCTCACCAGCGAACTGGCTGAGTAAGTTTTATCATCATATGTTTTACGGAGTAGATGAAACCGGAAGAATCAATTACGAAGAACTGGAAGAGATGGCGCGTAAAGAACGTCCAAAACTGATTATCTGCGGCGCAAGTTCCTATCCAAGGTTAATTGATTATGAAAGAATCGCAGCGATTGCCAAAAAAGTGGGCGCCTACTCTATGTGCGATATGGCTCATGTTGCCGGTCTGGTTGCAGCGAAAGTGATTCCAAGCCCGATTCCCTATATGGATTTTGTTACTTCATCAACAACAAAAACATTTTGTTCGGCTCGTTCAGGAATGGTATTCTGTAAAGAAAAATACGCAAAAATGTTGGATAAAGGTACATTTCCAGGAAGCTTAGGTTCTATTCATCTGCATACCATGGCTGCAAAATGCTGGTCGCTGAAATATGCAGCCAGCGAAGAATTCCATGACATTATGGCTCAGGTGGTAAAGAATGCGCAGTTTCTGGCGGCTGAGCTGCAGAAATATGGATTTGAAATTGTAAGCGGCGGTACGGATAATCATCTTTTGGTAGTTGATTTGAGAAATAAAAATGTCAATGGACGACAGATGCAGGATGCATTAGATAAAGCTGGCATTTCTGTAAACAAACAGGTTGTTCCTTTTGATCCTGCGAAACCACATATTACCAGTGGAATACGTATTGGACTGACTGCTGTTACAGAACGGGGATTAAAAGAAAACGAACTGAAAAAAATAGCAGAATGGATCTCCAGAGTAACAGATGCTCCTGAAGATGAAGCAGTTCTTACGCAGGTACATAAAGAGGCAGAAGAAATGATGAAGAATTTCCCAATGTATCCGGCAGCGTATTTTGAAGAATAAGTTTTTTAGTAAAGCAACGCGGAGCAAATCTCTTCAAGGAGTGAGAGATTTGCTCCGCGTTATTTTATGCATATTCACAAACCGCGAGAAGGTGTTCAAAGGAACATGCAGAACTTTTTCCAAGCAGTTCGTCTATCTGATCCAGATTGCGATCAGAGTGTTCCAGTTCTCTGGAAAAGCGATAGCAGACGGAAAACAGTTCTGAAAAAATATCCTTTGTTTCCTTCTGGATAAAAGAACCAAGAGCCAGATCGCGAACAAAAAGAGTACAGACAACTGCCATTTTTACTTTGGAAAAAAGTTCGCCATCGTACACGGAACCGCAGAAATAAGTAAAAATCCAGTAGATGAGAAGCTGTTCCATCTGAACTTCCCAATCTGGATTCTGTTCTTTCCAGTGCAACAGAGACTGCTGGTAAAAAGAGTTGCCATTCTTATAGAGCGGCTGCAGTCGTTGTTCCAGGTACGTATGCCATCCAGGGCGTAGAACTTCCATTTTGGGGACGATGGTCTTCCACATCCGGGTCATAAGAGACAGAGGAGAAGGAGAATGCGCTGTCCGCTTTTTGATGCGGGAAAGAAAATCTTCTGTATATCCGGAAAGACGGTGTTTGTTCCGGAGTTCTTCCCATTTATAAAGCTCATTTTTGTCAAAGCACAGCTGAAAGTCATGGGCACAGGCAAGAAGCTTATAAAGACGGTGTTCCATGGAAACAGAGCGGTTCTGCAAAAGTTTTATTAAATAATCTCTGGTGTCCATCAAAGCAGTAAAGAAAAGATAATCAAATTCTTCATAGGCTTCTTCGGAAGTTGCCTTTTCTATAGTTTGAAAATGTACAGGTTCTTTTTTCTGAAGGAGAATCCGGGCAACTTCCGGGCAGGAAAGGGACAGGGAAATTTCTCTCAGGCCTTCAAACTCTTCGATATGACGAGGATATCTGCGGCAGGTATCGCAGAGCATATGGGCGCCTGCTTCTGTGTAAAGATCACAGAGATTTTCGTCATTGAGGAAAGCGCAGCGATGTTCATACTGGAGAAATGTTTTTTCTTTCCAGTTAATGTCATTGTGGAGACGGTTGCGGAAAGATCCTTTGAAGCGTTGGTATTTTTTCAGACTTTTGTCATCGATCATAATTTGCCATCCGGCACAGCAGGTATCCGGACATTGAGATGCAATGCAGGAAAATTCTTTATAATAATCAGGTCTTGTGATTTGCATAAGGTTCCTCTTTTTGATGTTAGATTTTCCATTGCCAAAGGCAATCTGGAATGAATTTTGGTTCGTTGCTGTGAACCAATGTCAGTTAGTTAAGTTGAAAGGTTAAATTCTGTGTGTGGGGTCTAAC
>SAMEA3387494__coassemble_2063_pt1 | contig 26462 bp, 27 predicted proteins | sample SAMEA3387494__metabat2_low_PE_043 | metagenome-assembled genome bin SAMEA3387494 (sample SAMEA3387494) | Felis catus | biome: Faeces | place: United Kingdom | collected 2012
ACATGGAAGGAACGACGGTTCGATGAATGGGATTCACCGTTCCCTTCAGGGAAAACAGACTTTCAATCCATTCAGAGGGAATGGTATCTGAAAAAGATACCTGTTCATAGGGGGTATCCAGATTGGCTTCCTTAAGCTGTACTGTCATAACCTGAGTGGTGTGCTGGATTTCATAACCCCGGTTTTCCAGAACATAGTCAAAATCCTGGGAAACCAGGGGACTGATCTTAAAAATCGCAGGTGTTCCCAGACGTTGGTATTCATGTTCGCAGTAAGGAATTTTTTCGCACCAGGGAAGCATAGAGGCGCCAAATTGTTCCACGCTGTTGGTTCTGTGTGTATAAAAATAGGAAAAACGCAGAATCCATCCATCGTACAGTTCCATTTTGTGGGAAGGCCATGCGTTCAATGACATATCTTCAATTTTCTTGATTTTCTTTTCCATAATTTCACCTGTCTTTTCTCATAGTGCTTATAATTATACATAAAAAATGAAAATATGCAATATATATTCAAGAAAAATTCATCAATATCCTTTGGTACAAACGATCAGCCAGGAGTTCATGCCCATATCCGGTAAGATGAATGCCATCGGTTGTGATACAGGAAAGCCCGTGGGTATGCGAAGCTTCCATAAAAAAATCCTGCAAAGGCACATAAGGCAGGGTATATGTTTCAGAAAGCATACGGATTCCTTTCTGCATAATATTCAGAAGGGGAAACCAGTTCAGATATTCTGCCGGCTTTGAAAAAAGAAAAGGCTCTATCAGAATCAGCTTTGGAACATGAGCCAGAAGTTGTTTGAGGAGAATTTCATACTGCTGAAAAAAGGTCTCCATCATTTTTTCCTGCTGTTCTGGTGTGCGCCGGGTATTCATCATAAGTCCCATATCATTGATGCCAATAAGAAGGGTGATAAGATCTACGTTCAGCGGCAGATTTTCATTGGATACATAATTCAGAAGGCGTGTGATGGTGAAGCCATCTGTCCCTCTGTTATAAAATTGCCAGGAATAACCGTCCAAAGCGCTTAGACGATCCAGATCCCTTACATATCCTTCTCCTAAGGGCGGCGATGACAGAAGCCTGCCGCAATCGGTGATGCTGTCTCCAAGACAAAGAATTTTCATAATACCTCCCATAACTGTTTCTGCTTTTGTTTTACCATTGAAAAGAAGTATGGTCAAGAAAAAATAGAAAAAAGGGTCTGGACAAAACCAGAACGATGACATATAATAATCCTTACCAGAAATCTTCTGGTATTCTATCGTCAATTCAGACGAACGATCCCATTTTTACAAAAGAGTCATAAGAATAGCTGTATGTATGTGATTTCAACAGGGGGATACTGGGCGTTTATGCAGCTTTTCACAAGGAAACAAAGGAAAGCGGGTGATCCTATCATTTGGTATACCGGATTGCCGGTGGTGGTCGCTGCGGTGGCAGTGGTTATGGATTTAAGCCGCGCAAGGGTGGAGAATGGATGGATTCTGCTGTCCCTTGGAGCCGGTTTTCTTCTTCGGTGGCAGACGGAAGGGGCAAGGGGACTTGCAGATTATGGCGGCGGAGTGCTGCTCCCTTTGGTGCTGTTGCTTTGGCTGTTCTATTTTCGTATGCTGGGTCCCGGAGACATTAAGCTGTTCTGTGCATTAGGCGGCTTTATGGGAACCGATCAAATCTGGAAATGCATCCTGGTTTCTTTTGCGCTGGGTGCAGTCATATCTTTGGCAGTTCTGATTTCTTTAGGCGAGATCCGCCACAGAATCCAATATTTCAATGATTATATACGAGAATGTCTGTACACGGGAAAGATACGGCCCTACTACCGCAGAGGAATGGAACTGGAAAATATCCATTTTACAGTACCTGTGTTTTTAAGCGTTTTGTTATATGCGGGAGGTGTGTATTGAAGAAAAACATATTCGCGGTTTGCGATCTGGAGGTGGATTATGCCTGTAATTTTATGGGCTATCTGAACCAGAAGAAAAACATTCCTTTTGAGATCCAGGCATTTACCAGTACCGAAAGTCTCATTGCCTACGGAAAGAAAAATCATATTGAGCTGCTGTTGATTTCCGATAAGGCCATGTGCAGGGAAGTACGGGAACTGGATATTGGAAAAATCATTATTTTATCAGAGGGTGTACACCCTCCGGAACTGGATCAATATCCCAGTGTTTACAAATATCAGTCCTCCTCCGATGTCATCCGTGAAGTTATGGCATGCTATGGGGAAGAGAAGGCAGTTCTGCCGGTACAGTTTCCAGTATTGAAGAAGACGACGGAGATATTGGGAGTTTATTCTCCCCTTGGAAGATGCCTGAAAACTTCATTCGCACTTACTCTTGGACAGGTACTGGCAAGAGAACGGGCAGTCCTCTATCTGAACCTGGAGGAATATTCCGGCTTTGAGGAACTGTTTGGAAAAGGGTTTTCCCATAACTTAAGTGACCTTTTGTACTATGTACGTCAGGGAAATCAGAACCTGACATTAAAAATGAGCGGCATGATACAGACTGTAAATAACCTGGATTTTTTGCCGCCGGTAAAAGCTCCGGCGGATATTATCAGCACTCCCTGGAGTGATTGGGAGTTGTTGATTCAGGAGATTATACAGCATAGTCCCTATGAGATTCTGGTGCTGGATATTGGAAATGGGATCGAAGAACTGTTCCAGCTCCTGGATCTGTGTAAATGTGTGTACATGCCGGTGCTTTCGGATGTGATGTCTGTCAGTAAGATTGCTCAGTTTGAGAATCTTCTTCGGATCTGGGATTATCCCCAGGTTTTGGCCAAGACTGTGAAGATCAAATCGCCTTATCATACAGGCACCACATCTCCGGAAGCATATGTGGAACAGCTGGTGTGGAGTGAACTGGGAGATTATGTAAGGAATCTTCTGAGAAAGGATAAGGAATGAGCAGAAATATATTTCGACAACTGCGGCTTCTTCTGATGGAAAAGCTGGACTTGTCCAGAGAACTCACAGATGAAGAAATACTGGAGGTCATCGACGATCTGATTTTAAACCAGATACAGGATACCTGTGTGGCATTGAAGGAAAAGGTACAGCTTCGTCAGGAACTATTCTATTCTGTGCGAAAACTGGATGTTCTTCAGGAACTGATTGAAGATGAATCGGTGACAGAGATTATGGTAAATGGACCGGACTCTATCTTTATTGAGCGGGGTGGCCGTCTCACACAATGGAATAAGACTTTTACCTCCAGAGAAAAACTGGAGGATGTGATTCAGCAGATTGTAGGAAAATGTAATCGTGTGGTGAATGAATCCATGCCCATTGTAGATGCCAGACTGGATAATGGCGCACGTGTCAATGCAGTTGTCCGTCCAGTAGCTTTAAACGGACCCATTCTTACAATTCGCCGTTTCCCGGATGAACCGATTACCATGGATAAGCTGATCCGTCTTGGAAGTATTTCAAAGGAATGCGCAGAATTTCTGGCGAAGCTGGTAACTGCCCGATATTCCATGGTGATCGGCGGTGGTACAGGAAGCGGAAAAACAACTTTTCTCGGGGCTCTCTCCCAGTACATTCCCAAAGATGAACGTTTGATTACCATTGAAGATAATGCAGAATTGAAAATACAGGGAATTTCCAATCTGGTACGGCTGGAGGCCAAAATGGCAAATATGGAAGGCGCCATGTCCGTTAGTATCCGTGATTTGATTAAGACTGCATTGCGAATGCGGCCAGATCGAATTGTAGTGGGAGAAGTCCGGGGAGGAGAAGCGGTGGATATGCTTCAGGCATTGAATACCGGACATGAAGGCAGTTTAAGTACCGCTCATGCCAATTCCAGCAAGGATATGTTGAGCCGTCTGGAGATGATGACATTGATGGGAGTGGATCTGCCGCTGGAGGCCATTCGCAGGCAGATTGCTTCCGGTGTGGACATTCTGATCCATCTGGGAAGGATGCGGGATAAATCCAGGAAGGTACTGGAGATAACAGAGGTATGTGGTTTTGAAAACCATGAAATTATGACACAGCCGCTTTACCAGTGGAAGGAAGGAGAAGGTCTGGTGCAGGTTTCTCCTTTAATCCATAGGGAAAAGCTGGTGCGGGCGGGGGTTACAGTATGAAACAGAATTATCAGGAATACCATTTTACAAAAAAAGAGATTGGAAAATATACCATTCAGAGTCTGCTTCTGTGCGGGACAGTGGATTATCTTTTTTATCAGAATCCCTGGGGGATGCTGGCAGTAGTTCCTGTGGCAGTTTTGTTTCTTCGCTGGAAGAAGAAACAGCTGATCCGGGAACGGAAACGTGTATTGAATTACCAGTTTAAGGATGCGCTGAACGCGTTCAGTGTGGCAGTTCAGGCAGGCTATTCCATGGAAAATGCGGTGAAGGCCTGTGCAAGGGATCTGGAACGGCTTTACCCTAAGGAAGCTGATATTGTACAGGAATTTCGTTACATGGAAAGCCAACAAAGTGTCAGCGTTCCAGTGGAAGAACTGTTTCTGGATCTGGGGGAACGGTGCCAGATCGAGGACATAGAAAATTTTGCTGCTGTTTTTTATACCGCCAAGCGAACCGGAGGAGATATGAATCAGGTAATTCAAAAGGTATCTCGGATGTTGGGCGATAAGATAGAAGTAAAAAAAGAGATTGAAGCGACTCTGGCAGCTAAAAAATCAGAGCAGATGATCATGAGTCTGATGCCTGCAGGGATTATTTTGTATTTGCAGCTGACCTCACCGGGATTTCTAAGTGTGTTGTATGGAAATCCCTTTGGGATTTGCGCTATGACTATCTGCCTTGGGATTTATGCAGGAGCATATTGGATGGGAAGAAAAATTGTGGATATTGAGGTGTGAAATGGAAGAAAAAACAGGACAGGTATGGAAGATTAGGAGAGCTTATGTGGATACATGTGGTGATTTTTATTTTGATCTTTGGCAGCTGTGGGGCCTGGAAGACCGGGTGGCTTCCAATGGAAGGGCTTGGGGACGAAAAAGGACGCCGGATGTTTCTTATGGTCGCTTTGGCCGGGAACCTGCTTGGGATGGCCATTACGCTGCAGGGAAGTCAGGGGGCAGATTCCCATCAGGAGTATCGTTTGCCGAAGGAAGAAACAGGAGCCTACGAAAAGGAGTTTCTGGTTTCTGTGGATGGAAAAGACGCGGCTTCCATTTATGTGCAGATTCCGGAAAAAGAAACAGAAGAAGAGACGCAGGAGGAGCCGGTAAAGGAGCCGTCAAAGAAAGAAAAACAGGAAAAGGAATTAAAGGATGCCATTGCCCTGTATAACCAGGAACGGAACGATCCGGATTATTATTATCTTCCGGATTCTCTGGATGGCAGAACCCTGGAATGGAAACAGCCGAAAGATCGTTCAGGCGCTCTTCTGGCAAGCCTGAGTCTGTTTGCCGGACTGGTGCTTTTGGTAAAGAAGGCAAGAGAAGAGCAGGAGGCGCTGGTACGGCGGTCGGAACAGCTTTTTATGGATTATCCTGGTCTGGTAATGAAATTTACTCTTTTGGTGCAGGCAGGTATGACTGTGCGAAAAGCCTTTCAGAAAATAGGGACAGATTATCGAAGGAGGAATGGGGGGAAGGAGCGTTTTGCCTATGAAGAGGTTCTGACGGCCTGTTATGAGATGGACAGCGGGATATCCGAGATGGAGGCTTATCGGAGATTCGGAGAACGCTGTGGACAGATTCAATATAAGACGCTCGCCACCCTTCTCATCCAGAATCTTCAGAAGGGAAGCAGACGAATGGTAGATCTGCTGGAAAAGGAAGCCCTTGAAGCATGGGATGAAAGAAAACGTAAAGCCAGGGTGCTTGGAGAAGCGGCAGCGACAAAACTTCTTTTTCCAATGGTTTTGATGCTTCTTGTGGTAATGGCTATTATTATGGTTCCGGCATTTTTATCTTTTTACAGTTAGACAGAGTGCCCCAAAGGGTTACATAGATAAAGCATGGCAGAAAGGAGGTGAGCATATGGGGGAATTGTGCAGGCTGGCAAAAGATTTTGCCATGGAAGAGGATGCTGTAGGAGTTGTGGAAATCATTTTAATTCTGGTAGTTCTGATTGGTCTTGTGATCATCTTTAAAGAGCAGATTACCAATTTGGTTCAGAGTATCTTGTCTAAAATCGCGAAACAAAGCAATTCCATTTAAGTAAGAGAAGAAATCCCGGATATGTAAAAAGGGAGGAGGTGTACCCTATGGTAAAAAAAGGAAGTGTGACTGTTTTTCTGGCATTGATGTTGAGTCTTTTGCTGTCTCTGGTATGTGCCAGTATAGAATCTGTGCGCATGGCAGCAGCAAGGACACAGATTCTGGGAAGTCTGGATATTGGCCTTTATTCTCTGTTTGGGCAGTATGACAGAGAACTTTTAAAGGAGTATGATCTGTTTTTTCTGGACGGTTCCTGCGGAGGGGGCACTCTGAAAATGTCCCGGATCTATGACAACATGGAAGAATATATGAAACCGGTGCTGAAACAGAACAGTCAGAAGCTGTCCATTTCTCAGGGTGGATTTACCGGTTATCGTCTGGCTACGGATGAAGAAGGCGAGGTCTTTTATCATCAGGTAGTGACTTACATGAAGAAAACTCTGGGGAGCCAGGGGGTGCAGCTTCTCCTGAACAAAATGCGGGACAGAGAAGAGCAGACAAGGGAAGCAGAACAGAGGGGACAGCAGGCAGAGCAGGGGAATTCCATAGAATCCTATGAGAACGAAATGCAGTCTGCAGCACAGAAGAGTCAGGATGCAAAGGAAGAGGCAGAAAAAAATGCTTCCGGGGAAGGGGAGCATCTGGAATCTCAGCCTCCCGGGGAACATACAGAAGGGACAACGGAAAAGGTGGCAAATCCCATATCAGTAATCAAAAGAATTCGGAAAATGGGCATTCTGGAACTGGTACTTTCCCCAGGAAAAGGCGCTTCCGAAAAAACTGTGGAAAGAGGGGAGCTGGCGTCTCAGAGAACTCTTCAGAGGGGAATGCCGTTGTTTGGCAGACTGGAAAAGGATAATTCCTATGCTTCCGGAATCTTATATCAGCAATATCTTATGGATAAGCTGGGAAATTATCAAAAGCCTTCTCTGGCAGGCTTATCGTATCAGGTGGAATATATTCTGGGAGGGAAGAACAGCGATCTGGAAAATTTAAAATCAGTTGCCAGGAAACTTTTGTTGATTCGGGAAGGGGTAAATTTCGCTCATCTTCTTTCAGATCCTGTGAAACGGGCAGAGGCAGAAGCGTTGGCTCTGGCCATTGCTTCCGGGTTTCTTATTCCTCCTGCCGCCGCTATTATTGAAGGCGCGCTTCTGTTGTGCTGGGCTTTTGGAGAGAGCATTCTGGATGTGCGGGAACTGTTTGACGGTGGAAAGGTAGCGCTTGTGAAGTCTCAGGGAGACTGGCAGCTGTCTCTGGAAAATCTGCCAAGACTCCTGGAAGGACTGGATACAGTCCGAAGAGGAAATGAGAAAGGACTTTCCTACGAGGATTACCTTCAGGTACTTCTTCTTACAAAAGGAAAGGAGGAAAAACTGAAAAGGGGAATGGATATGGTGGAATTGTGTATACGGGCAAAAGGAAGACCGGACTTTCTTCTGGATTCCTGCATTGTTGCGATAGAAGCTTCTGTAGATGTAAAAGCAAACAAAAGAAAGACCTTTACTGTCACAAAACAGTATTGTTACGGATAACAGGAAAATTGGAAAAGGAGGTGCAAAGAGATGCCTTTCCAGAAAGCAAAGGAAATTTTCTCAGACGAATTGGTTCAGGAATTGTGGATAGATAGAATTGGGAATAGAAAGATATGTAAAATGCTTTTTGAGAATTTAAAAATAAAAAAAGAAAGGAAACGCTCTCTGGATTCTGTTTTTGTTCTGGAAACCCCGATGAACAGAGCAAAAAAGCGGTTTTCTGGAAAGGTGTCTTTTTGCACCTTCTTCTCAGCATGGAAAAAAGCCAGTTTGTCGGTGGAGACTGCTATGGTACTTCCGATTTTCTTTCTTGGCATGGTAGCTATGATTTCTTTTATGGATATATATAAGCTTCAGACAGAACATTTGATGAAATTATGCGAAAAGACTAAGGAAGCCGGGATGTATGCATATGTGCTGGATGGAGCCGGAACGGAGGAAATCATTCTGCCGGATCTGTATACCTATCATCCGGTAGGGGGTGTAATCCCTCTGGGAGATGTGGTGATGCACAATACGGTAAAGGTGCATGCGTGGACAGGAAAAACCTATGAGGGACAGGCAGAAGGGCAGGAGACTTCCGAAGAAGCGGAAGAGATGGTTTATGTAACGGAACATGGAAGCGTATATCATAAAAGCATGGGATGCAGTTATCTGGATTTATCTGTCACATCGGCCTTGGGGGCATCGGTAGCTTCTATGCGGAATGATTACGGGGAACGATATCAGCCCTGTGAAGCCTGCAGCAGAAACCAAAGCCCCGGGGGTGTGGTTTATATTACCGGAAAGGGAAATCGTTATCATAATCTGGAAACCTGCAGCGGGCTGAAGCGGACAGTACGAATGGTGAAGCATTCTCAGGTGGAAGGACATATGGCGGCCTGCAGCCGCTGTGGATAGGAGAAACAGATGGAGGAAATGGCAATTGTAATATTTTTGGGAATCAATAGCTGGCTGGATATCAGGAAAAAACAGATATCCTTGTGGATGACGGGAATATTTGCAGCAGCAGGGATCTGGTATGAGGTAAAAGGGGGACATATGAACTGGGCATCTTTAGGAGTAGGCGCTGCATTTCTTTTGGGCAGTCTGGCGGTCAAGGGTGCAGTAGGGATGGGAGACGGATGGGTTCTGGTATCTCTGGGAATCGTTCTGGAGTTTTGGGAATTTATGGTAATGCTTTCCATTGCGTCTGTGCTTGCGGCTCTTTGGGGGATGATGCTCATGGTGGTATTTCAAAAAAAGAAGGATACGGAAATGCCGTTTCTTCCATTTCTGTTATTGGGATATATGGGAGGATTGTGCTTATGAGAATAAAGAACAACTGGAAAAAGGGAAGTCTGACAGTGGAATTATCCTGTATTATGTCTTTGATTCTTCTTGTGCTGATCGGGCTTTTATATCTCACTTTTTTTGTACATAATCGTGCCTGGCTGACAGCGGCAGCTTATGAAGCTGCTATTGCCGGGAGTATGGAAGGCGTTAAAGAGAAGGGGCAGGTTTATGAGACTGCCAGACAAAGAAGTGAGGAACTTGGGAATATAGGCTTTTTTGGGGCAGAAAATCTTTCTGTACAGACCAATGCAGGAAAAACCGTACAGGTTGCTTATGATCTGGATACCATTGCTTCTTTTGGGGAGCTTAGCTGGCATCTCCGGGCGGAAGGAAGTGCAAAAATCATTCGTCCGGTGGATTGGATCTGGAAGATGAAGGCTGCTTCAGAAATCGTGGCAGGGGAGTGAATAAGATGCGTACAGAATATAAAAGAGATGTAAATCACAATTATCTGATTCTTCACAGTGAGATGGAGGTGGATACTTCCGCATACCAGGTGAGAATGCTTGTGAGCAATGGAATCCCTTCTCTTTTGAAATGCAGGCTGCAGGGAGTGGACGGAGAAACGCTTTTTTCTTATGAAATCACGTCGAAACAGTCTGTGCAGACCCTTTTTGAAGAAAAAAAGCTGGGAATCAAGGAATTAAAAATGATTTTTGGAGGATTTGTCCAGGCGATTGAAGAGATGGGAGAATATCTTCTGAATCCCGGAAACCTTCTGATTCAGCCAGAATATATGTATCTGGATTTGGAAAAAGGAGATACTTATTTTTGTTATCTTCCAGGCTTTGACAGAGAAGTACGAGATCAGTTTCGGGAACTGACAGAATATATGCTGCCGAAGCTGGATCATACAGATGAAAAGGCGGTAATTCTTGGGTATGGTGTGTACCGAAGAGCACTGGAAGAACATTTTCATCTGGAACACATCAAAGAGGAACTGTATCGTGTGCATGGGGAACAGGAAGCGCTCCGCATGGAGGCGGTTCCAGAAAAAAACTTAAGGAAAGTGGAGGAAGATCCAGGAGAAGAGGAACCCCTGAAAGGAAATCAGGAGATGCTTTGGGAAACAGGGCTCACCTCTGTAGAGGAATGGAAAGAAAAAGAGAACAAGGAAACAGAAAAGACCAGGAAGGGAAATTCTGATAAAAAACGCTTCAAAATAACGGTTTTGGTTTGTGTTTTGGCAGTTTTGGCAATCCTTGGGATTTTTGCTGCCAATATTCTGGGATATCTTCCGTGGATTGAGATCGAATGGCTGTTGGGAGGAGTACTGCTTCTGACAGGAAGCGCTTTGCTTGGTTATACCGTTTTTACAAAAGCAAAAAAGAGAAAAAAGAGTCAGAAAGAGAAAAAGGAAGTTCCCGTCTTTTCGGAAAGGGAAGAATTTCGGCGGTTTGTTCCGGAACAGGAAGCGCAGGAAAAGAGAACTACAGAACGGACTGAAGAAAAACCAGTAGAAAAACCAGCAGAAAAACCGACTCCCACAGATTTTGGAGAAACAGTGGTTCTTTCTGAAATGAAGGAGAGAGGCCCTGCCAGTCTGGTCAGCCGGGAGCCAGGGGAACTGGCAACAATTTATCTGAAGGAGGAAATTACAGTCGTTGGAAAACTGGAAACAGCATCGGATGCAGTAATCCCTTTGCCCACAGTAAGCCGGATTCATGCCAGGATTCGTCAAAGAGAAGGAGAATACTTTCTTACAGATTTAAATTCCAGAAATGGAACTTCTGTCAATGGAAGGATGCTGAAGGAAGAGGAAGAATATATGCTTCAGAATGAAGATGAGGTGGATTTTGCTCAGGCAAGATATGTATTTCTAAAGTAGGTGCAGGAGAGAAAAAAGAATTTCTGGGAACTGGAAAGAAAATCTGTTACAATGATCGAAACAGACACAGTATTGACACAGTCGTGTGTTAGAATGAGACAAATGTTTGGAAAGAGAGGATCGTTGTGGAAGAAATAAAAAAAATGCCAGTGACGGCAGCTTTGGTTTTGATGAATCTGCTGGCGTTTCTGGTAGTAGAATTTACAGGATTCAGCGATGATGTGCTCCATATGCTGGAGTTTGGAGCGGCTTATACACCTTATATTGTGGACAACGGAGAGATATACCGGCTGGTTACCTGTATGTTTCTCCATTTTGGAACCAGGCATTTGATCAACAATATGTTGCTGCTTTTGGTTCTGGGAAGCCGTTTGGAGTCTCTGATGGGAAAACTGGCATATCTGGCCGTGTATTTTGTGGGAGGCGTGGCTGGAAATCTCCTTTCCATGCTTTTGGAGCTTCGCTCCGGAGAATTTGCAGTATCAGCCGGAGCTTCCGGCGCTGTATTTGCGGTAATGGGAGCCATGATTTATGTATTGCTGCGAAACAGAGGAAGAGTGGAAGATCTTTCTGTCAGACAGATGGTATTCATGGCTGCCCTTTCCCTGTATTTTGGGTTTGCCAGCAGCGGCGTGGACAATGCAGCTCATGTGGGCGGGCTGCTGGGCGGTTTTCTCATGGCTGTTTTGTTTTATCATCCCAGAAAAATACGAAAAGAAGTCCCTTGATTGGGAGCGCTTTCCAATAGAAGCTGTCCTTTGTGTGCTTCCACCACTTCTTTGGCAACGGCAAGTCCCAGACCTGTGCCATTGACCTTGTAGGTGATAAATGGTGTGAAGATTTCTCTCTGATGAGCTTCTTCAATTCCACATCCATTATCCTGAATGGAAATACAAATGCCGTGTTCTAAGGCTTTTGCCTGAACCGTAATCTTTCCTTCAGAATGAGAAATGGATTCTTCCGCATTTCTGAGAAGATTTAATAATACCTGGCGCATTTTGATTCGGTCTATGGAAATGACAGGCAAATCCTGGGGAATTTCTGTTTCCAAAGCAATACCCAGATAATCCAAAGTGGGTTTTATGGATGCCACAATGGAACGGAGGTATTTCCCAGGGTCTGTCGGTTCCGGAGAAAGGCGGCTGGCATTGTTATAATCAGATAGTTCATTTAACAAGTCTTTGATATATTCCAGGTTATCCATAACGTTGTCCCATCCATCCAGATCTTCTATTTCAGGATAGCGGGAGGCCAGTAGCTGAAGTTCACTGTTGATCAATGCAACAGGATTTCGTATTTCGTGTGAAAGTTTGGATAAAGTCAGCTGGAATTCTTTCTTTTGCTGTTCTATTGCCATATTGGTCTGCATATGATCACCTCATGGGCAAGTGTAGCATGAACAAATTTCATTATCAATCAAATTCGTATTGAAAAAATCGACGAAATGCGACAAAATAGAAGAAAACGTAACTGTAAAAAGAAAGAACAGTGACGAAAAATGGATAATGATTGAAGGAGGAACAGAAAATGAACGATTGTATTTTTTGTAAAATAGCAAATGGAGAGATTCCGGCAGCAACTTTGTATGAGGATGAAGACTTCCGTGTAATTCTGGATCTGGGTCCGGCAAGCAAGGGACATGCCCTGATCCTTCCCAAGACACATGCGGCAAATCTTTATGAACTGCCGGAAGAGTTGGCTGGAAAAGCAATGATCCTTGCAAAAAAGATGGCAGTAAAATTAACAGATGCTCTTCAATGTGACGGGCTGAACGTGGTACAGAACAATGGAGAGGCTGCAGGACAGACGGTACATCATTTCCATATGCATCTGATCCCAAGATATGAAGGGGATGACGTAGGAATTACCTGGAAACCGGGAGAACTCAGTGATGAGGACCGGGAGGAAATCCTGACAAAGATCAAATAGCAGGGAAAGGATTAGTTCAAAGTATACAAAAGATGAACAAGAGTGAGGATTTTAAAGAAATTTATGAAGAATTTCAGAGATTCTCAGTAGAGGTTGCTTTTCAAATCGTAAAAGACAACGCAATGGCAGAAGATATCAGTCAGGATACGTTTGTAAATCTTTACAAGAAAAGAAATTCCCTGAACCTATCCAATAAAAGGCTGATGAAAGCATTGATTTTTAGTTCTACCTGTAATATGGCAAAGGATTATCTGAGAAAGTCATATGTAAAGCGGGAAACAAATTTTGAAGAGGGACAGGAAGAAAGAATCGAGGCAGAAGCTTATAACACAGAGGATGTAATCTTGTTTCTGGAAAAGAAGGACTATCTGGTAGAAGTTCTGAAAAAGCTGAAGGAAAAGAACCTGGAAAATTATTCTATTTACATGAAGGTAAAGTATCAGGATATTTCTCAGGAGGAAGTTGCGAAGGAATACGGTATGACAACACACAATGTTGCCAACCGTATTCACCGCATTAAGCGTTGGATTGATAAAGAAATGGAAAAGCTGTATATGAAGAAATAGGAGGCAGAAATTTATTTTGCCTGCACACATTCCTCAATCAGTGAGGTTATCTGCGAAATAGAATCCATTGTCTGGCTCTTAGCCATGGTATCAATATAGGACTGTCGGTTCTGGTATAATTCCCGGATGGAATTCAGAAGTGTTTCTTCTGTGATTTCTTCCTCTTCCAGAACCATGCTGTATCCCTGACGCTGGAAAGAACGGGCATTTAAGATCTGGTCACCACGGCTTGCATTGGCAGAGAGAGGGATCAGAAGATTGGGTTTCTTTAATGCATGAAGTTCGCAGATGGCATTGGCGCCGGCCCGGGAGATGACAATATCAGCCAGAGCAAACAGGTCTGCCAGTTCTTTTTTGATATATTCAAACTGTACATAGCCATTGGTCTGATTCAGACTTTCATCTGTTTTTCCCTTTCCGCAGAGGTGGATCACCTGAAAATCCTTCAGAAGTTCAGGAAGAATCTTACGGATATTTTCATTGACAGATGCGGCTCCAAGGCTTCCTCCAATGACCATCAGCACAGGTTTTTCGCGGGTAAAGCCGCAAAATTCTGCAGCTGCATCGGCATTTCCGTCCAGAAGTTCCTGACGAATGGGAGTTCCGGTGAGAACTGCCTTGTCCTTGGGAAGACTGTTTACGGTTTCCGGGAAGTTACAGCATACTTTTGCCGCAGAAGGAATACATAGCTTATTCGCAAGACCGGGAGTCATATCCGATTCATGGATGATTGCCGGGATTTTGCGACGCTTTGCGGCAATAACAACGGGAACCGTAACAAAACCTCCCTTTGAGAAAACCACGTCAGGCTGAAGCTGTTTTAACAGTTTTTTTGCTTCGCTGAAGCCCTTGAGAACACGGAAAGGATCTGAAAAGTTTTTTGGATCAAAATAGCGTCTCAGCTTACCGGAGGAAATTCCGTAATAAGGGATGCCAAGTTCTTCAATCAGTTTTTTTTCGATTCCCTCATAGGAGCCAATATAGGAAATGTTATATCCAAGCTCACGGAGTCGGGGAATCAGAGCAATATTCGGGGTAACATGACCGGCTGTACCGCCGCCGGTAAGAACAATATGTTTCATAGGTGTTCCTCCTGAAAGTCAGATTTTTCAAAATGTGAAGAGTGATAAAGCGCTTCACTTAACATAAATATGAACCCCAGGAGGGGAATTGTCAAGGAAAGAACAAAAATCGTATTCTGTCAATGATTTCTGAAATTCTAATTGTATTACCAAAATTATGCTGTGGTGCCAGCATAAGGAGGAAAAAATGGGAAAAAAATTCGAGGAAGATATAGATCCGGAACAGCTTTTGGAGGAAGCGTTTATCCGAAATGCCCAAAAAGAGGAGCAGGCTTTGTTTGCTCAGGCAGACTCCCATGCAGAGGAGCTTACGGAGGAAGAACTGGAGAAATCCTACAAAAAGCTGGTGGCCCGGTTAAAACGCGAGGGCGTTTACGAGGAAGACGAAGAGTCTTCCAGGGTCATTTCCATGGAGAAAAAGACCAAAAAGAAAAATACCAGACGCCGCTATGGCATTATGAAAGCAGCAGGTTTTGCCTTTGTGGGCATTCTTTGCGTGTTTGCGGCATCCATGACCAGTGAAGCCACACGGAGATATGTGGTGGATGGAGTGCGCTATCTGGTTGGGGACGATACCAGGATTCTGGTAAATAATGATGAAGAAAATGATAGTAGTAATCGTGATGAGTATGCAGCACGAGCGGAAATAGAAGAAAAATTAGGGGTGGAATTACCGAGATTTTTTTATAGACCGCATGATTTTGAATTTAAGAACTATTCTATACATAAGGAGTCCGGGATAGCTTGGATTGAATATTCATATGAGAGACAAATAATAATGCTTTATATTGATAAGGGGGATGAAAATAGTATTTCCACAATAGACAGTATTCACGGAGAAAACATTGAATCAATTACTATCCCTAATGAAAATTTTATTGTCAAAATAAAGAAAACAAAAAATTCTAGTATGGAAACACCTAATTATAGTGCTCAATGGGAAAAGAATTGTGTTATATATCAAATTGCAGGTAAAATAGAACTTAGAGAATTAAAAAAAATTTTGAAAGAAATTTATTTTTAAGTGTGATTTTTTTGAATGGAATTCGTATTAATTATGTAGGGGAAGTTTACAGAGAAGAGGGAGGTGGAAAAGTTATTGATTCCAAAAAAGAAACTAGGCTTACTGGCAGGGATGCTTGTAGGAGGCATGGTAGTAACAATGCCGGTGCAGGCATCCAGTATTTTGGATGAATTACCAGGAACGGAAACAACAGAAGATTTTGCGGAAGATACCAGTACAATTCTAACGAGAGGAAACTATCTAAATTTGGGCCATATGAAGATTTCCAAACTTGCCAGCAATAAGATTAATATTTATGGATTAACTCAGTGTCACCGTGTGTGTGACAGAGCTTATTTATATATTTATCTTGAGCAAAAAGTTGATGGCAGTTATGGAACCTACAAATCATGGAAATTTGAAGATACAGAAGTCTCAAACCTGGACAAGAGCATCAACGTAATCGTTCCAAGCGGTCATTATTACCGTGTCCGTGGTTACCATGCGGCCAAGGAAGGTACAACCAAAGAATCAACAGAAACACTTACAGATGGCGTTTTAGTGAAATAAACAAAATTATACACATGAACAAATAAAAAAATACAATTTATCATACACATTAAAAATCAAAATAGCATTATTATACACATTTATGCTATTGAAAATCCATAAAAAATAAATACACTAAAACACCATATGACCTGCCGGAGGATGGCTACCTGTGGCAGGGGAAAAGTGAAAAGAGCCCGGGCTGAGGAATGTTTTAGAAAGAAAAAATATGTAAACTTACTTTACCGTTTGTCAGTCTGGAAAAGAAAGTCCGGATATTTCCGGAAATCATCACATGATCCATCATAAAGAGCATAGGAGTCGAATGATTCCTATGCTCTTTTTATAAAAAACAGCACATATTTTTTTGATTTTTTAATGGAATAAATGTGAAATATTCCGAAAAATACTGTTAAAAAACAGGATTGTCGTGTATAATAAATGCAAACTATTAATTTTTATGAATGCTTAAAATAGAATAGGGGGTTCGCTTATGAAAATAACTTTTATAGGGGCAACACATGAGGTCACGGGAAGCTGTTATTATCTGGAAGCGGCAGGAAAGAAATTTCTTGTGGACTGCGGTATGGAGCAGGGACCCAATTATTATGAAAACATGGAGATTCCAGTGAATCCGGGAGATTTGGACTTTGCGCTTCTGACCCATGCCCATATGGATCATTCGGGAAATCTTCCGGCAATCTTTGCAAAGGGATTTACCGGGCCTATTTATGCGACAGATGCCACCTGCAATCTCTGTGATATCATGCTTCGAGACAGTGCCCACATTCAGATGTTTGAGGCAGAATGGCGGAACCGTAAGGGACGCCGTCAGGGCAAGCCGGAATTTGTACCTGCATACACCATGGAAGATGCCATGGGTGTGCTGCGGAACTTTGTGAATTGTCCATACGAAAAGGTGATTACTCCGGCAGAAGGAATTGCTGTTCGCTTTGTGGATGCAGGTCATTTGCTGGGTTCTTCCAGCATTGAAATCCAGATCACAGAGGAAGGAGAGACAAAAACCATTGTCTTTTCCGGAGACATTGGAAATCAAAATCAGCCTCTGATCAAAGATCCACAGTATCTTCACCATGCAGATTATGTGGTGATGGAGTCCACCTATGGAGATCGCAGCCACGGAGAACGGCCAGACTACGTAAAGACGCTGGCAGAAATCATTCAGCGAACCTTTGACCGGGGCGGAAATCTGGTAATTCCATCCTTTGCTGTAGGGCGAACACAGGAAATGCTCTATTTTATCCGTCAGATTAAGGAAGAAGGACTGGTTTACGGACATGATGGCTTCAAGGTCTATGTGGACAGTCCTCTGGCCAATGAAGCAACCACTATTTTTGGAGAGCATCAGTATGACTGCTACGATGAAGAAGCCATGGATCTGATTCATCGGGGAATCAATCCCCTGAGCTTCCCCGGTTTGCGCACCTCGGTTACCAGCGATGATTCCAGGGCGATTAACTTTGATGAGGACTGCAAGGTCATTATTTCTGCCAGCGGTATGTGTGATGCAGGCCGTATTAAGCATCATCTGAAACATAACCTCTGGGGAACAGCCAACACGATTTTGTTTGTGGGATATCAGGCAGTAGGAACGCTGGGACGTACTCTTCTGGAAGGAGCTTCTGAGGTGAAACTGTTCGGAGAACCGGTGCAGGTAGCGGCAGAAATCTGTCAGATGCCGGGAATCAGCGGTCATGCAGATGTGAATGGCCTTCTGGAATGGGTAAAGGCCTTTGAAGAAAAGCCTAAAAAAGTATTTGTAACCCATGGAGAGGACAGCGTAACGGAAATTTTTGCCAAACGGCTGGAAGAGGAACTGGGATATGATACCATGGCGCCGTTCAGCGGTACCATATATGATCTGGGCGCCAATGCCTGTCTGTATGAGGCGAAGGGAATCCGGATTGAAAAGACCGAAACCACGCCAAAGGCAGCAAAAGCGAAACGAGTATTCGAGAAGCTGGTATCTCTGGGACATCGCCTCATGACGGTGATCCGAAAGAACGAAGGCTGTCCAAACAAAGATCTGGAGCGCTTTTCCAGGGAGATTCAATCCCTTTGCGACAAATGGGATCGCACAGATATCTGACAATAAAGAAAGCGGGTAATCTTTTCCTTGTGGGAAAAGAAAGCCCGCTTTTTAAAGAAGTAGTTTAATGTCTGCGAATTAATTTAATGCCTGTTTCAGAGCAAGGGAAAGCTGGTCAGGACAGGAAGTTGGTTTTCTTCCGCACTGGATTCCTTCCAGACGGCGGATGACTTCTTCTGCATCCATCCCTTCTACCAGACTTGCAATTCCCTGGGTGTTTCCAGAGCAGCCGCCAATGAATTTTACGTTGTGGAGTTTCTTGTTTTCATCCAGGTCAAATTCAATTGCCATGGCACATACGCCGCTTGTTCTGTATACCATAAAAAATTCCTCCCATCTTTTGTGTACCTGTGGTTCATTGTTTGGACATTGGAACCCGGGCTTTTTCGCCTGAGTAACTGGAAATGCCTGCATTATTATAGCAGATTTGAAAAAAAGTTTCCATATGAATCGAAGATTTGTTATAATAGGAGCATTGACATGTTGCTGTGAAAGGATGAAGCAGTAACTTTAGACTGTTTATAGTGGATTTGGATTAGGAGGAAATAATATATGAGATGTATAGGAATCATTGGAGCGATGGAGGAAGAGGTTGCAGGTCTGAAAGAAATGATGGAGAACGTCACCATTACCCGCAAGGCTTCCATGGAATTTTATGAAGGAACGCTGGAGGGAAAAAAGGTAGTCGTTGTTCGTTCTGGAATCGGCAAGGTTAATGCAGGAATCTGCGCCCAGATCCTTGCTGACGTTTTCCAGGCGGAGGTTATTTTGAATACAGGAATTGCCGGAAGTCTGAATAAAGAGATTAATATTGGGGACATTGTCATTTCCACAGATGTGCTTCAGCATGATGTGGATGCTGTGGCCTTTGGGTATGAAAAGGGACAGATTCCTCAGATGGATGTAATGTCCTTCCAGGCTGACGAAGCGCTGCGCCGTCTGGCAGTACAGGTATGTAAGGAGGTAAATCCGGAAATTCAGGTGTTTGAAGGTAGAATTGCTTCCGGAGACCAGTTTATTTCCAGCCGCGAGGTAAAGGAAGCCATTGCCGGAGAATTTGGCGGTTATGCAGTGGAAATGGAAGGGGCAGCCATTGGACAGGCTGCTTATCTGAACAAAATTCCTTTCCTGATCATCCGCGCCATTTCTGATAAGGCAGATGACAGCGCACAGATGGATTACCCTGCTTTTGAGACAGAAGCCATCAAGCATAGTGTACGTCTGACTCATGGTATGCTTAAGGCGCTTCAGGACTAAGGGAAAAGCCTGTCATTGCACGTTGTCATACAATCCTGCATATACTGAAGCATAGAACTGGAAAGGGATACAACTTCTATGTATTATGATAAATTTTTTCCGTTTTATGCTGTTTATGGGGGAAATCCCATGCTTTATCAGGGGGAAAGCCGACAGGAAGAAGAATTTAATCTGATGAAATCCTATTATCCGGAAACTGCCAGAAAAATCCAGGAGAAGGCAGAGGAAGAATGTCAGCTAATGGATTACGAAGGCAGCCGCCTTTATGACGAATATCCGGACCCATATATGCTGCGCCAGATGTGCAGAAGGATTCGCGGAGAAATTTCCAAGGAAATGGAAATGCAGGCTTTTCCAGACGGTTTTCTGGATGAACTGATTCAGGTTCTTGTATATCAGGAGGTTTCCAGAAGGAGATGCAGGCGTCACAGATGCAGAAAATATTTTGGACCTGTGTATCGTTGACGGCGTGGAGATATGCGGCAGCATTTTCTGACCGCAGCAGTTCATTTACGTTGCTGTTTTCGGAAGGAACAGCGATTGTTTACCAAGCAAGGAAGAACCATAAAAAATATGAAAAAAACATTAAAAGAATTTTTAGAAGAACAGATCTGCGAAGAAATGCTTCAGGCGGTACTCAGCGGACAGCGGAATTCTGATGGCCCCTCCAAGGTCAAGATTCGTCCCATCCGCCTGAAAAATAAAATCTGTTTCCAGGTATCCAGGGAGGTGGGGTCCAAGGTATTCCATACCAACTACACCCAGGAGGAAGCCAGAGCCTATGTGGAGGAGGCTTTGGAAACAGGGTTTAGTCAGCTTCAGGTGCAGGGTCAGTGTGTGGATGGGACTGTTCTGGTGAGCAAAAAAGGGAAAATGACCATAAAGAGCAGACAGCACCAAAAGAAAGCGCCGACGCAGATTCTGGCACACAATCGTGTGAAGCAATATATTATAAAGGAAGGAATTCCCGTTCCTTTTCTCATAGATCTGGGCGTGATGAATGCGCAGGGCAAGGTGGTTTCCTCAAAATACGATAAATTCAGGCAGATCAATCGTTTCCTGGAATTTATTGAGGATATCCTTCCAAGACTTCCCAGAGAACGGGAGGTTACGATTCTGGATTTTGGATGCGGAAAGTCTTATCTTACGTTTGCCATGTATTATTACCTGCGGGAACTGCGGGGCTATGATGTTCGGATTATTGGACTGGACTTGAAGACAGACGTAATAGAGAACTGTAGCCGGCTTGCAGAAAAATACGGCTATGAGAAGCTGCATTTTTATCAGGGAGATATTGCAGAGTATGAGGGAGTTCGTTCTGTAGACATGGTGGTTACTCTTCATGCCTGTGATACAGCTACGGATTATGCTTTGGCTAAGGCTGTGGACTGGGGCGCAAGGGTAATCCTGTCGGTTCCCTGCTGTCAGCATGAGGTAAATCGTCAGATAAAGAATGAGATGCTTGCTCCGGTATTGAAATATGGAATCCTGAAAGAGCGGATGGCAGCCCTTATTACAGACGGAATCCGGGCCAATCTTCTGGAAGCCCAGGGCTATGATACGCAGATTCTGGAATTTATCGATATGGAACATACGCCCAAAAATCTTTTGATCCGGGCAGTAAAAACCGGAAATCCAGGGGCGCTGGCTCCTGTTCAGAGAACAATGGAAGCCCTTCAGGTCAGTCCTACTCTGGAACGGCTTCTCTATCCTGAAACGGATAAGCAGTCCCAAGAAGGGAGTTCCCAATGAAAAAAATTCTCCGCAGGGTAGTGATCCTGTTTTTGATCTTTGTACTAGGGGTGGCCGGGACAGCCTTTATGCTTAACAGTGAAACGACAGATGACCGGTCTGACATGAATGATCCATATCTTCCTGAGGTGATGATCAATGTAGGAGGGCTTCTCGCAAATCGAATGTATGGTTATGTACAGCCTATGCAGACAGATTTTACCAGAGACAGCCTGACACCGTTGGACACCTCGAAGAAACTGACTTTTGTGATCAATCCTTATGATACAAAGGTAAAGAGTCTTTCTTATGAAATCCGTACTTCCGATGGAAGTAAGGTCATGGAAAACAAAAAAATAAAAAACCTGAATACCAGTGACAGTTACCTGACAGCAACGGCAGAAATTACCAGTGATCTTCGTATGAATCAGGAATATTCCATGCAGATTACTCTGGATACCGAAAAAGGGGAAGTATACTATTATACCAGAATCGTATCCAGAGCACAGTTGAATACAGAGCATTATGTGAAATTTGTGAAGAGCTTCTATGAAAAATGCATGGACAAAAACATGGCCGATGATCTGGCCAGTTATCTGGAACCGGCTGCAGATGTGCAGAATACGGCTACGAATTTTTCCAACATTTCCATTCACTCCAGTCTGTCAGAGGTCAGCTGGGGAAATATGAAGCCTAAGATCTACAAAAAGGGAATTCCAACGATTAAAGAAATCAACGAAACAACGGCCAGTATTACCATGGATTATCAGATCAGTTCTGTGGATGAAAACGGCAATACAGAGATTTATGATGTCAGTGAATTTTACCGGATGCGGTATTCTGAAGCAAGAATTCTGCTTCTGGATTTTCAGCGTTCTGCCAATCAGGTATTTGATCCCAAAACCTCTACGCTGACAGATGAAGGTCTTCGTCTTGGAATCCGGGATAAAAACGTTTCCTATACGATCAATGAGGACAGCAGTGTCATCGCATTTGTTCAACAAGGAGATTTGTGGGCTTACTCTCCGGAAAACGGAAAAATCATTAAAATTTTTAGTTTTCGGAAGGATCAGGACGGAGATTTCCGGGATTCCCGCACCCAGCATGATATTAAGATCATCCGTGTGGAAGAGGATGGTGATGTGGACTTTGTCCTTTATGGTTATATGAATCGGGGAAATCATGAAGGATACAGCGGCGTCTGTGTATATCATTACAGCAATGATCAGAATGTAGTGGAGGAAAAGGTCTTTATTCCAAGCACCGAATCCTATGAGTTTCTGAAGGTGGATCTGGGTACGCTCTCTTATGTCAGTGGAGACAATCAGCTTTATCTTCTGTTTGCAGAAAAGCTATACAGGGTAGATATTGACGGCGGTTCTTACGAAATCATGGAAGAGGGAATCAGCAGCGAAGAGTTTGCTGTTTCTGAGACAAATGCCCATGCAGCCTGGAGAATCCAGGAGGGAAATGAGGCAGGACAGATCAGGGAAATTGCTTTTGATACCAGAGAAACCCGTCTCATTGCGCCGCCGAGTGGAGAACAGCTGCGGGTATTAGGCTTTCTTAATGAAGATCTGATCTATGGAATGCTCCTGGATGGAGATATTGTGGTGGATCAGAACGGACATACCATTGAAGGGCTTCATACGATGAAGATTGAAGGCTTTGATGGAACTTTAAAAAAAGAATATCACAAAGATAAGTATTATATTACTTCTGTTACAGTGAACAGCACCATGATGGAATTTGAACTTTCCAAAAAATCCAAATCCGGAGATGCTTTTGTTGTGAAAAAGAAGGACAACATTATGAACAACAAGAAGGCAGCTGCCAACAAGGTTTCTGTGGAGCTGATTTCCGAGGCAAAAACTGGAATTCAGATTCATCTGGCGCTGGATGATATTACTCAGATGGATGATCCCCTGATCATTCAGGCGAAGATGCGCAGTGTGGAAGAAAAGAGGATTTCTCTGGACACCCAGATTCCACAGGAGGAAATTTATTACGTTTATGCGTATGGCGGATTGGATGGAACTTATCGGGACCCGGCGAGAGCAGTTCTTCGGGCAGACAGTCTGACTGGTGTGGTATTAAACAGGGATCAGCAGTATGTATGGGAACGAGGAAATAAAAAGACAAAAATTCAGTTGAATCTGGAGGATGTACCGGAAATTATGCGTACCGGAACCTGGAAAAAACAGGAACTGGCAGAAGGCCTGGGAGATACCGGTACAGTAATCGATTTGTCGGGATGTACCCTGGACAGTGTGTTATATGAAATCAGCGCACAACGTCCGGTAGTGGCAAAAACCGGTAAGGATTCCAGTGTGGTTATTGTAGGTTATGATGAGTACAATACATATTTATATGATCCGGGAACAAAGGAAGTAAAACCTTATGGACTCAATGACAGTACGGCGCTTTTTGAAAAGGCCGGAAATATTTTTCTTAGTTATGTGGAAGCCATGCAGGCTGCTGCTAAATAAAAACATTTCTTTATTTCAAGGAGGGTGTAGCAATGAAAAATGAATTGATGAAGAAATTCGTGGAGGTTTACGGAGAGGGTGGAGAAATCCGGAGTTATTTTGCCCCAGGCCGTGTAAATCTCATCGGAGAACACACGGACTACAATGGCGGACACGTATTTCCCTGTGCGCTGACCATTGGCACTTATGGAATTGCCAGAAAAAGAGAAGACCATAAGCTGCGTTTCTATTCCATGAATTTTTCCAAGCTGGGCGTCATTGAATCGACTCTGGAGGATTTGGTCCCCTCTGACAGGGCAGGATGGACGAATTATCCCAAGGGTGTGATGTGGACTTTTGAAAAAAGAGGCCATCATCTTCCCTGTGGCGTGGACTTTTTAATCTATGGAAACATCCCTAATGGTTCCGGATTGTCTTCTTCTGCGTCTCTGGAAGTTCTGACCGGAGTGATGCTGAAGGATCTGTTTGGATTTGAGGATCTTTCTATGCAGGATCTGGCGCTCATTGGTCAGTATTCAGAAAATAATTTTAACGGCATGAACTGTGGAATCATGGATCAGTTCGCCAGCGCCATGGGCAAAAAGGACTGCGCTATTTTCCTGGATACCAGTACATTGGAGTTTGAATATGCGCCTGTAATGCTTCCAGATGCAAAAATCGTGATCACAAACAGCAAGGTGAAACACAGCCTTGTGGGTTCTGCCTATAATGACAGAAGAAACGAGTGCGAGACTGCATTGAAAGAACTGCAGAAGGTAGTGGATATCAAAACTCTTGGAGATCTTTCGGAGGAAGAATTTGAAGCTCATAAGGATGCCATCTCCAGTGATGTCTGCCGTAAGAGAGCAGGACATGCAGTATATGAAAATCAGAGAACCATTCGCGCAGTCCAGGCATTGAAGAACAATGATATTGAAGAGTTTGGAAAACTGATGAATGCTTCTCATGTATCTTTACGGGATGACTATGAAGTTTCCTGTGAAGAAATTGATATTCTGGTGGATCTGGCATGGAAGATACCAGGTGTGATCGGTTCCCGTATTACCGGAGGGGGATTCGGTGGATGTACCGTAAGCATTGTAAAGAATGATGCAGTAGATACCTTCATTGATACCATCGGAAAACAGTACAAAGAAAAAGTGGGACATGAAGCAGAATTTTATGTAGTAGAAATTGGAAACGGCGCAGGCAAACTTCAGTAATCAATACAGAAAAATAAGACGCAAGGGGGATTACCATATGCTGAGCACAAGCATCAGAAAACTGGTTCAGTACGGCATTGAGACTGGACTGACACCGGAATGTGAAAAAAATTATACCATCAATCTTCTGCTGGACGTATTCAAAGAGGATGAGTACACAGAACCAGAGGAGGAGTTTCATCAGGTAGATCTGGAGGAAACTCTTGGAGAACTTCTGGAAGAAGCGGTCAACAGAGGGCTGATTGAAGACAGTATTGTTTATAAAGACCTTTTTGACACCAGACTGATGAATTGCCTGATGCCCCGTCCGGCTCAGGTGCAGAAGGAATTCTGGGAGAAATATGAGAAGAGTCCTCAGGAAGCTACCGACTATTTTTATAAATTAAGCCAGGACAGCGATTATATTCGTCGTTATCGTGTGAAAAAGGACCTGAAATGGAGTGTGGAAAGTGAATATGGAGATATTGATATTACCATTAATCTTTCCAAGCCGGAAAAAGATCCCAAGGCCATTGCAGCTGCCAAAAATGCAAAGTCCAGCAGCTATCCCAAATGCCTTCTTTGTCCGGAAAATGAGGGATACGCAGGAAGAGTCAATCATCCGGCAAGAGAAAACCACAGAATCATTCCCATTACGATCAACGACAGTCCGTGGGGCTTCCAGTATTCTCCATATGTATACTACAACGAGCATTGCATTGTATTTAACAGTCAGCACACCCCGATGAAAATCGAGAGAAATGCCTTTGTGAAGCTGTTTGACTTCGTAAAGCTGTTTCCTCATTATTTCCTGGGTTCCAATGCGGATCTTCCCATTGTAGGCGGCTCTATTTTAAGCCATGATCATTTCCAGGGAGGACATTATACTTTTGCTATGGCAAAAGCTCCTATAGAAAAGACAGTTACCATTCCAGGGTATGAAGATGTGGAAGCCGGTATTGTAAAATGGCCATTGTCCGTACTTCGCATCCGTCACAAGGATGAGAAGAGACTGATTGATCTGGCTTCCCATGTTCTTGAAGTGTGGAGAGGATATACAGACGAAGAGGCATTTATTTATGCTGAGACAGAAGGCGAACCTCATAATACCATTACTCCTATCGCCCGTAAGGTGGGAGAAATGTTTGAATTGGATCTGACACTGAGAAATAACATCACCACAGAGGAACATCCTCTTGGGGTATATCATCCTCATGCAGAATACCATCACATTAAGAAGGAAAACATTGGTCTTATTGAGGTAATGGGTCTTGCAGTGCTTCCGTCCCGCCTGAAAGAGGAACTGGAGCTTCTGGAAACCTATATTCTGGAAGGAAAAGACATTGCTTCCAATGAAAAGATTGAAAAACATGCAGCATGGGTGGCAGAGTTCCTTCCGAAATATGAGGAAATCAATAAAGAGAACATTACAGAAATCCTTCGCAGAGAAGTGGGAATTGTGTTTACTCATGTTCTGGAAGATGCTGGCGTTTACAAATGTACACCAGAAGGAAGAGAAGCCTTCATGCGATTCCTTTCTGTTTTATAAGAGATGCTTTAAATATCCTGCATTCCGGCAGAGCCGGGGTGTGGGATATTTTACTGTGGGGATGTGCCAGGGAAAAAATAAAAAAAATAAAAATTCATGCAATAAAACAGGCTTCTCATGTATTATATATAATCTCTCGGAATCTTGAGTGATTATGATTGGC
>SAMEA3387494__coassemble_2093_pt1 | contig 25232 bp, 21 predicted proteins | sample SAMEA3387494__metabat2_low_PE_043 | metagenome-assembled genome bin SAMEA3387494 (sample SAMEA3387494) | Felis catus | biome: Faeces | place: United Kingdom | collected 2012
ACAAAAAGAATCCCGCATTTATGCGGATTCTGGCATTTCGCAAATGCCTAATAGAATAAAAAATGAAAGGAGAATCAATTATGGCGAAATTATCCAAGGAATTATTTATGGCAAAAATAGAAAAGGGATTGAAGGAAAAAAGGTTTGATGTTGAAAAGAGACAGCTTTATAAAACAAATCAGACATATACCGGTCTGGTTATAACAGGCAAAGAAAGTTCAGGGCAGAGGCTTTCCCCTGTTATTAATGTAGATGCCCTACATACTGATTACGTGAAAAATGGATGGATCATTTCAGATGTGATCGAATTTTTATTGAAGGCAGTAAAAAAGGGCCCTGAAGAAAATCCAGACATAATTAAGCGTTTAAATGATTTTGAGTATGTAAAACAGCATCTGGTGATCGAATTGTATGATTCTTCTCGCAACATATCCTTCTTAAAAAAATATGTTCACAGGCAGATTGAAGATTTAGCCCTTGTTCCAAAGATTATTCTTGATGAACGTAATGACGATCTGACGGTGTGTCCGGTTCTACATAAATATATGAACAGATGTCATATCACGGAAAAAGAATTAATAGATATGGCAATTCAAAATTCATGCAGACTTCGTCCAGCAGATATCCTTATTCTTGAACCTGAATGTTATGCAATTACAAATAGGCAAGAATGCTACGGCGCAGCTGCTATATTCTATCCAGGAATTTTAGATGAACTGTATCAGGTGATTGGAAAATTCTATATTCTTCCAATCAGCATACATCAATGCGTCGTCAAATCATTTAACAAAGAAATTTCTGTTTTATCATTGAAGGATTTATTACATGAAATGAGAGGCAGCATGATTAAAAAAAAGGAAGAGCTGACGGATTCTATTTATCTGTATAATGGTATGTTTAAGATGATTCGCTAAAAAATGATAGGAGCAGCAAATTGCTGCTCCTTTTTTCTTGTTTGCCTTTAGGAATGACAAATCTTACAAGAATTGTATCCTAAGGAGATAATGTCTTCTCTACTGCCAGTAAATTCTTTCTTATTCGAATCATTCATCTGTTTTACGCTTCGGCAGGTTGGATAATGGAATCTTATTTGGCGAAATCTCTAGTTTCTCACTGGAACCTATGGTCCGTCTTCTGTGGATGTCCCAAAGCCTCCTCCATGCTTCAACCATATCAAAAAGCCAAAACCCTTTAGCAGATAAGAAGTTTAGCTTTTTCTTCCGAATCCTGCCTTTGGACATATATTTTATATTTTAGGTTTCTTCCTATCCCAAAACCACTGAACAACAAACCCTCCTGTAAGAATTAAAGCAAATAAGCCTATTGTAACGATAGTTCTCCAAACAGGTAACTTAGCAGAACCAATAATTAATAAAATTATACACCCTACACATTGCGGAATTAATGGTATTACTGTAAATACCATAAAAATAGGATATAGATAAAACAAAAGAACTAAGGCATGATTATACTTCTGCCAGTCTCCAATAAACCATTCAATCCAAGATTTTTTATCTTCCATATATAATCCCCCTTATAAGTCTTCAGGACGAACGAACCTATGGTCCGTCTTCTGTGGATGTGCCAAAGTCTCCCCCGTGCTTCAATTAATTTATGAGCAGGTTTCTACAAATTGTTTTTATTTTCTTCTTGTTCGATTTCGTTTCTAAAACTTTCAATTAATTGCAAAGTTTTTTCGCTGCTATTACAATCATTCAAAAACAGTTCTAATTGTTGTTGTATTTTATTGGCTTCTAATTCTATCTCTTTTTCTTTGCTTTTATCTAATAAACATAATTTTTCTATTTCTTCTAATACAGAACACTTTCCATCTGCATCATTTATATAATTACTAACAAAAAATTTTTTTATATAATATTCAATCTGAGTCATAATAGTTTTCTCCCTTCGTTTCTTATTCACAATGTCAATGGTACATATATACCGTTTAAAAAAATCAAAAGTTTCATCTCTGAACTCCTCCTTCCTATAAAGACTTTGATCTTTATCACACATATATAATATGACGAACGATAAATGCCTTCTTCCCTTATGGGAAAACGGCAAACAAAACACAAGGCAAGTGTTTTCGCCAGGCACACAAAGAACCGAATTTTTCTGTTTTTCTATTTTCAGCATTTTATATATGATTATAAAACGAAAGGAGAATTTATCATGAACAACAAAAGAATTACAATGGAAGAAATGGAAGACTATGGCTATACCACCTGGAGGGGTATGTATCCTTTAAACATGGAACAGGCCATAAAAGCTTGGAAGAAAGCTGTAGTATATAAGCTTTATGCAGATGGAACAGAAGCTGAAGTTGATACACTGGAAGAAATTAAGAAATTCGATGGGATTTTCGGAATCGAAAATGACACTTATCATATTTGCTTTCCAGTTGTAACCTCTATGGATCTTGTGGTAGAAATGGACAGGACAATCGACGATAGGCATTATATCAGCCCTGGTGGATTCGAATTATCGAATTCCTCTACTGGTGATACAGTGGCTTTTGATTTTAAATCATCAGAGTGTATTGCCAGAGACGGAAACCAGATATCTTTCTCTTTAAAATGGCTGGATAAGGGCTGTTTTCCAGAGTCTGAACCAGGATTGAGTAAAGAGTTTTTAAAAGACTGTGTCATAGAGGACTGTTACATTTATACCGGTGAAGAAAACGAGGATCCAGATATCCATCCTGTAAGAATTTTAAGATGGTCTTTTAATTTTTCTGATGGTTCTAATATCGAATTGCCCCAAAAAATATTGAATATGTATCATTACGAAATATTCACGGCTGAATCTTTATATAAAAATGTCTATTATGAATATTTAAACGGTGATACTATGCTGAATCAGCAGTTTTTTTCTGTTCCGGTAAATAAAATTAGCAAATCCGAACTTCTTGGTGTATATGAGAAATTGCTGAAGATCATCAACTCGGATCTTATATGCCGTATACAAAGCCCAGTTATCGGCACAGATGGAACAATTTCTGGAAAACTCCTTCCACTTTATCCTCCAGAATTTGAAGAAGAAATATTTTCTGGGATTTATTCAGATTTTCTAAGAGAAATCTCAGAAAGAAATGATCTTTTTCGTTTAATGAATTGGGAAATTGATTCAGAAAAAGAAACGATGCTCTCTCACGGAGAACCGCTTGATTTTATTCCGTAATTCTTTGTAATCCGCAGTCAGAATCAAGCTGCGGATTTTTTTCCTAAGGTATCATGATACTTATGAGCAAAAACCTGTGCTTCTACACCGGAAGTAGGATATCTTACCCACTCAGGCATAACCCATCCTTCCACGGCAGCAAAAAAGACGACTTTCGCCGTCTTAAATTTTAAAAAAAGGAAGTGTCGGGAAAAAACGGAAGTAGTCATTACACTTTTCTCCAGACAGCTTTATGTGACGAATGAGGATTCCCTCTTACCCTCCTAAGGATACAAACCTTGTCCTGGCACAATCTAAATTTCCTTCCCCTGTTTCCTTTGGAACTATGATCGCCAGCAGAAAGGAGTGATTCCTGCCGGGACAGCAGGCTGCTGGCCAGCTCCGGGGGAAAACCGAAACGGTTCCAACCCAGTTTGGGGAGCCTCACATGTTCCCGGTTCAGGAAATGGACGTTGCTGGTCATATTCTGTCTCCTCTCTGGCAATACCATATATATCTGGTCTATTCGATTCCACGTCTGCTCCACATGCTTTCAGGCAGCAGGAACCTTTCCCTATTTATTTTTTAATATTTTTCACATACCACATATACAAGTCTCATACAATCCGTACCATATATGCTGTTCGACGGGGCTTCTTGTTTGGATAGATTACCTGCTTCCTTTGGAGGTTTTAATACCATATATATCTGGTCTATTCTGTACAATACCACTTATACTTGGTTTACGCTTTCCACGGCAGCACCATTTATATCCGGTCTTAATCCCCGCACCCAACTATATATGGTCCTTTCCGGCAGTCTCACCCGATATCTCATGAACTTTCACCTCACTGCTACCTTTTTGTTTCATTTGGAACCTTAGCAGCGGTATCTTATATTTCCCACTGCTTCCTTTGGAAGGCTATATATTACCACATATACGTGGGTTTTCTCCAAGGCAGCACCATATATACATGGGTCACTCCACCTGCTATATATGGTATCCTACGGCAGCAGACGTTCCATCAGAGGACAATCTCCTCTCAGGCTGCCCTTCCCCCGCTTCCACTTCTGGTTTTTTCTCCTTTTTCTTCCCTTTTTCCATTCCCTTTGGCAGGGACGAACAGGTTTGGGGCATTTCACTGCTTCTGGGGATGCTCTTTTTCCGGCTATATCTGATTTTCCTAAGCATAACCACTTATATTTGGTCTTCTTTGGAAATTCACACAATACCATGTATATTTGGTTATTTTTTCCACGGTAACACCACATATACATGGTCTATATGCGTTCCTACCTACTATATATGGTTTCTTACGGCAGCAGGAATACCAGACTATAATATTTTCCATACAGTCGTCCTATCCTGTTTCCGGAGATGGATTTATTTCCAGTCCGATAGACCTACTAACTTCCCTGTTATACCAAGAGACGACCATGATTCTTCCAAGGTAACACGATTCCTACTACTACTTCCTCTCTACTACATAAGCTGATCACTTGTTTCTAAATCTTCCCAGCCACCGTTTCCCCTATCTGGCACTTGCAATTGGTACCCGCAATACATCGAACTGTGATATTCCTCACCCTTTTTCCATCATTTGGATACTGTTTTGGCCATAACGCCGAATTCTCTTTGCTTCCGTGGAAAGAAATATCGACACCAATACTTTTTTATTTACCAAAAGAACATTACTCCAACAAATCTATCAGATTATCTACATTTTCGGGAGTGGTTCATCTTTTGTCGTATCCTGTATGCTGTGATATCCACGGATTATCCAAGGGAGCACATTTCCTACATTAACACTTTTCCATCTGACGAAAAAAACATCATTGCGACAAGTCTGTCAGACCGCCTACACTTCTGGGAATGGTTCATCCTCTATCGCATCCTGTATGCTGTGATATCCACGGATTATCCAAGGAAGCAGTCATACAAAGCTCATCTCCTTCTAAATACATGATATCCTATATAGGGATTCCGCAAAAATCTTTGTTGCCCGTAATAACGCATATCTAAAAACAACCCATATTACTTACTAGGGGATACATTTTTTATGCCATTTTTATTTTTCTATACGAAGAACCCCTGAAAAATTATGTTTTTTTGCTTTTTTTAGAAAAACCCAACCCCTATTAATATATGGGACGGTATGAAACCATATATAGGGATTCAGTAAAAATAGTTGTTGGCTACCTGATCATGAGTGTGAACTCAACCCATATTACTTACTAGGGATTGCTGTTTTTTATAAAATCTATTGTACATCATATTATTGGTGTCTCTCATAAGAGTGATAAAAGCAGAAAATCAGAATTTTCAGTATTCAAAAAACTGGAAATTCATCGTGATTTAGAAAGGAAAATATATGGGTTATTGTTTTTTGCGAGTTGATAAGATCAAAACAAATGCTGATTTTGTAAGAAAATATGAACACAATTACCGGACTGAACAAGTTCCTAATGCCATCCCTGAACTTAAAGACCAGAACCAGGAACTGGTAAAACTGCAGGGGGCTGACGGTACTCCATGCGACTATCTCACGGCATACAAATCCAGGATCCTTGAACTGGATTTTTACAAAAACAGAAAAGTCCGGAAAGACAACGTCAAAGGGCTGGAAATCTGCACTACGTTTTCAAAAGAATCAAAAGAACATATCGACCTCGAAAAGTGGAAAGAGGAAAATGTGAAATGGCTTAGGGAATATTTTAACAGATGCCCGGAAAAATACGGAGACAATGTGATCAGTGTCATGTACCACGGGGATGAGTGTGGAAATGTACACTGCCACTCCATTGTCATACCTATTGATGAAGAAGGGAAACTAAGTGCAGATAAATACCTGGGAGGCCGTTCCAAAATGAGGGAGATGCAGGACTCCTACGGAAAGGCGATGTCTTCCCTCGGTTTGGAGCGCGGCTTAAAAGGCTCTTCAGCCAGGCACCAGGACATTACTAAATTTTATGCAAAGCTTAATAAAAGAATGGAAATCCCGGAACCGGAACATGCGGAATCTGCAGAAGCTTACCGCAGCCGCATCTTAGAACTGGTTCAAACAGAACGTGCCGACAGTTTACGGAAAGTTTTGGAAATGGACCGTGACCTTAGGAGAAAAAGGGATATCCACATGCAGCAGTCCTTTGAAAAAGAAAAAGATGAAATACAAAGAATGGCTGCTTCTATGGAAGCAGAAATACAGAATAAAAAAGATTACTCTTCTGAACTGGACAGAATCATAGAGGATAAACAAGACGAAATACAAAAACAGGATGCTATCCTCAGATCAAAAAAACAAGAAATCCGCGAAATCACAGACCGTTGCCTGGATCTGAAAGATAAGATGGGACAGATCAAGGATGTCGAAAGGGATTTAAAAGAATACCGTCACAGGGAAGAGATTATCCATTATGCCCGTGATAACGGCTATGGTTCCCTTGTAGATGAGATGGAGCAGACACTATTCACACTGGAAGATATATATGACCGGTCCGAATTGGAAAACGAATATCAGCATGAAAGATGATTTTTGTTCAGGGTATTTGTTATTGACACTCCCCACAGCTAAAGCAAGGGGATTCTTGTTTCTGCTACTACTGCACTGGCGGATAACCCACGGTATCGCAATGTCTTACACAGTGTCCACAAGCTGGATTATACTGTTCCCGTATGCCCTACGGTGCAGTCTTATATATATTTACGCCAACTGTATCTGCAGTCCTTTTTTTAATATCTTTACAGAATTCATTGATCAGTGCCGTTTGGCCAATACGCCGTCTGCCGTAGATGACAATACACTCAAACTTATCACCTGCGTACCGTTTGTTCAGCTTCCGAAGTTCATATAAGTCAACCTTTAAAAATGGTGACAAAATGGGTGTTTTTTTACCTTCCTGTTTTTTGTCATGTTATCAGAAACAAAACGAAAGGAGATTCACTATGAAGATTGAAGTGACAAAAAAAGCAATGGTAGCCGCCCTGAAAAAAGTCGGAAGATGTTCCGAGAAGAAGAATATTGAGCATTCCCGTATCGTGGAATTAAATGCAAACTACGATAATAAATTAATTTTGAAAAAAAATAATTTTGAAAATTATATCGTGTCTGCAATCGGAGCGACCATTATGGAAAAAGGCTCTGTTGTTGTACAGTATCAGGAATTGATGGATATTGTTAGCCTTATGCCAGATGGACAGTTAAACTTGACTTTAAACAACGAGTTAATCGTAAAAAAGGGTACTACTATAATGTCATTACCTGTCCAAACACAGCCGTTCACGAACTGGAAAAATGACGAAGTTATTTCGGAAATCATACTTCCGGAGGTTACTTTTAAAAAACTGATTGAGAAAGTCATCTATTCTGCCGATGATAAGGTAGATAAATCATCCTTTATGTCGTCAGTGAATATCGAATTAAAGGATGACATGATCAGGATGACTGCAACTAACGGAAAAAAGTTAGCGACAGCAAGTGAGAAAATTGAATCTACTGGTGAAAATTACATCTGCATGATTCCAGCCAGTCAATTGGAGGATATCTCAGCCTTGTTATCGGAACTTCCAGGAGATACCATGTCCTTTATCATAAGAAAAAACAGTTACCAATTGAAAGTAACTGATAAAAGGATTGTGATAGCAGGACGTTTTGTAAGGGGCACTTATCCAACAATCATAAACAATGTCCTGACACAGAAAACCAAAAACCTGATCGACGTCGATAGGGAAGAACTGTATAAAGCAGTGGAAAGAGCATCTTATGTCTCAAAAAAAGGAGAACGATGCCCATTGATCCTTGATATTAACGGTTCCCTGAAGTTGTCTACGAACAACAAAAGAAATTCGGTTGAAGATGAAATTTTTTGCCGTATCAGCGGAGATAAAATGCGTATCGGTGTGGATCCGGCATATATGAAGGAAATGTTAAAAAATTATCCTGATGAGCGTGTAAGGATCGGTTACGATTCTCCGAAAAGCCCTATTTTCCTTTATACGGACAACACGGAGCAGACTTTCGTTGTTTTTCCCGTTATGATCCGCTAATCTTCATTGTCATGGGGAGGATACAATCCTCCTCTTTTTTTGTAAAGTCGACTTTGCAAAATTTGTTTTTTCACATCTATATTTTTCTGTTCATGTTATTTCTGATTATAAAAACGAAAGGAGAAATAAATCATGAACAAAAATGAGATCATTAAAAAATTGATGGAAAATGACAGTACCGTGTTGAGCTTTCCAGACAGGGGACCATGGGGAGACAGCAGATACCGTGGCAATTGTTCCGGATGGTATCAGGCTTTCCTGATATGGAAATATAAAGTCCAAAAGCTTGCAGAGCTTTTTACAGGCTCCGGTACCGGCTATGACGTGGCAAAAGATATGGGCATTAAGTATATTGGTGCTGACCTTAACCCGAAACCGGTCAGACCCGGTATATTAAACGTAAATGCGGTTACGGATGATGTACCAGTGGAATTCACAGATGCTGACTTTCTTTTTATGCATCCACCTTATGGTGCTGAAATCAACATCCCATATGCCGGAAGCATGTATCCAGATCCAACCGGCGACCTTTCCAAAAGTGACCTGGGACAGATGCCATGGGAACTCTTCATCAAGACCTTGAACAGCATCATCATGAAATACTACGCTGCCATGCAAAGTGGATCGAAGATGGGAATTTTAATGGGGGATGTCCGTCGAAAAGGACATTTACATTCCATGCTCATGGATATCGTGAAACCTGGGGAACTTGAACAGGTTATCATAAAAATGCAGCATAATACTTGCTCCCAAGGACATAGATATTCAGCTATGAATTTTGTTCCTCTGGTACATGAATATATCCTCGTGATTAAGAAGCTTGTTCCTTATATCGTTGATTTCCAGATTCCGATGAGGAAAAAACTGGATATTCGCGACAGCAAAAATGCAACATGGAGAGATGTTGTTTTTGCTGTAATGAAAAAGCTGGGTTCCTCTTCTCTGGAAACTATATACAAAGAAATTGAGGGGCATGAGAAAGCGAGGGCAAATCCTCACTGGAAGGAAAAGATCCGGCAGGTACTTCAAATGTATCCAGACTTCATCTCAGAAAAACGGGGTGTCTGGAAACTTGCTGCAGCATGATCATTTTTGGACAACACAAAGAGTGGGATAATCTCCTGCTCTTTTTTATATTTCGAACCATATATCACATTATATGTGTCATTAAAACGAAAGGAGAATAAAAACATGATAAATACGAAAAAAGAAATAATGGAAACCTTAAGTATGGTAATCTCAGAGGTGGGATATACACCAAAAGCTGTTGTTAATGAAACATTAAACATCTCATACGATGGATTAACGTATGTTCCAGAAACGTCAGAAACTCCATCAGATGGATGGTGTGCTCCTGTTTTCAACCTGGATTTTCTTGCAAAGGAACTAGAAAATGGAGATATGACTATGGGAGATATCGTAGCTTATTCCATAAATATCATGAAACAGGATACAACCTCTATCTATGATCGTTTCAAGAATAATTACGATTGGGAAACGGCGAAGCATAACCTTAGGATTGTTATTTGCTCTGCTGATGTAAACAAAGACTTGCTTGAACATTGTATTTTTAAGCAAGTAGAAGATCTTGCTATTGTTCCGCTATTAAAAATAGATATTGAGGAAGAGACAGATGAAGAAGCCGAAGGCTATTGCTCTGTTCCAAAAACAATGCGTCATTTATGGAACGTAACGGAAGAAGAAGTAATAGACACTGCGCTCTCATGTAGCGTCGATAACGAAGAACCGTGTTTTGTGAACATCTTTGACCCGGGATTTCTTTTCGAAGCTATTAAAGGAATAAAACCGATTCTGACACCAGAATTCAAGGAAAATTTCCAGAATGCTCATCTTGTTTGTTTAACCAATAAAAATGGCAACTATGGAGCAGCCGTGATTTTTTATCCAGGACTTTTAAAGAAGGTTTATGAATATCTCGGGGAACCTTTTTACATCCTTCCATCCAGTGTACATGAGGTCATGATATGTTCTATGGTGAGGGAGGAAAGGTCCGTTGAAGAGTTAAAGGAAATGGTTGTGTCGGTAAACACAATTGCAGTAAGTGAGTCGGAGAAGTTGGCAGATTCTGTTTATTGCTATGATGGGACATTTAAAAAACTTCTATAATTGTCAGGTTTCCAAACTAAAGGGCAGGCTATCTTCCTGCTCTTTTTTTATAAAAAGCTGTGCCACTCTATATATGACACAGCTTTCTGCATTTAGTCATCGAAAAATTCATCTGCATTAGAGGAGACGATTTCCCATTTCACTTCCGTGTGAAAATCATACTCAAAAATGAATCCCAACAGTTCTGGGATGAAATCCGTGATAAAACCGGAATCCGTTTCAGAACAGGAAGTATCCATTTCTCCGCCTTCGATCTGTTCCTTGTTAGCGTAGGAATACACATCGTATCCAACAATCAAATTGCAATCCTCATCTTCTGGTGCATTTTCACTCCGCCACATGGAAATATAACAGTTCCTTCCAAGATTTTCACCACAGAGCCAAAGATCAACGGTTGATTTAACTTCAAGAACAACTTCATCTGTGCTGAACGTGTCATCGCCGTTCAGAAATTCTTTTTCCGGGATAGCTTCTGTACTACAATTCACGCACGTCCACACATCCTCTATACTTGGAGCATGTGTTACCTCGGAACAATCCGTGATGGTATCTATGAACTCTCCGTATTCATTGATCTCCCACTCTTGCGTTACATGCGCCATTGCACTGAAACATCGCCCTCCACATTTTGGACAGATTTTTTTTTCGTTTTTCATAAAATTGTTTCTCCTTTCATTTTTTGTTGCTTGTAATATGTAGGAATATTAATAGACAGAAAAACGCCCCCGAAGGGACGGTTCTCTCATTATATTTTATTTCCTTTATTTGTGACTTTTTTACATCCAGCCTCCAGAAGAACGCCTTTCCAGGCATTTTTTTCACTGTATTATAATTCATGTACAGAGTGTTGCAGCGTCTGGCCAGAACACCTACACCATATGCTCCACGAGGATCGTAGGTCGTCTGTCTTTGCCCCGTATATTTCTTGACGCTGCTTATTTGATTTTTGTTTAATCTGATATTGTATGTGTCCAGAAGGTAAATTCCTGCTTGACGACAATTACTGATCTTATTCGAATTAATTGTGCTGTACCTCCAGTTCTGGGCATAAATTGCCTCTCCCAAAACATTTTTGATGGTATTTCCTGCTACAGTGATGTAGGTGTAGGGGTACTTTTCTATCCCTTTCCCGGTTCCACTGTGCGATCCAATTCCCCGGGCGCAGTTATAAAAAGTATTGTTCTTGAGCAATACCCTGTGGCATCCTTTTCCGTTGTACATTTTAGACGCCGTGTTAAATCCAGGCATTGCGGATGCGGTTGCCACGTCCAGCTGCACGGCCTCCTTCGGCTGCACACTCGTGTATGGGGCCTTATTGTCCTTATTGTTTCCAGAGATTTTACAGCCGGTAATGGTGAATCCATACATATCTGCCGCTTCGATGATATGTCTCCGTCGGTTTGTCTGGATGGTCAAATCCTTCATCATCATGTTTTTAACGCCGAGTAGTCGGATCATGGTTCCCTAGACCTCAGGCTGTTTTAAAGTGGACCAGGTGCCGCCTTCTATAATAATGTTCTCAGACTTCCTGATTGGATCTGTGATCATCATTCCTACCCGTGTTCCTGTTCCATAAATGGTAGCTCCTTTTGCATAGATATGGGTATTGCTTGGAAGTTTATAGGAACGGCCAGCTTCATATGTTCCTGGCGGGATTATGATCTTGTATTGTTTAGATCTGCTTGCTTTTTCTGTTGCTTCCAAAAGGGCGTTATTAAATGTGCGGTCGAACATCGTAGAATCCACATGGATGACCACGGTTTCCTTGTATTTCGGTATGACCGCACCCGTGGAATACTTATTTCCTACTTTTGCTGACACGGTAGACGGCAGCAGCAGGAACAGCATAAGAAACGTAATTATGGACAAATATTTTTTCAACTCTTTCTTCATTTTTTATCCTCCCTTGTTCTGATCTCGGAGAAACATTACGAAAATATTTTCCCTTGTGATATACTTGTGTTATATTTCGAATCCCCTATTGTTTCTACCCGTGTGGGAAAATTCTGGAAAATGTTGTATTATTTTTTCCTCTCCTACCCAAACTACAATGTTTTCTGGTACCAGAATTTTTCACCGTGCAAAGCTTTTTCCATGTTTGTCGTATATAAAAACGAAGGGGAAATTTTAAACTGGTTGGTACTGTTGGAAATACAGGAAAAATACAGTATGATGAGAAGGAACATGACGCTCATCATACCGGCTGTCTCGTTTCAGGAAGCCGAAGAAAAGCCCAAAAAATACTGGAAAGGATACGAAAAAGAGAATGTCCGGCAACGTATTATTCCCATGATCATCGGGCAGGAAATGCAGCTGGATAATTTCCTGGAAATATCCATTCCGAACAATCCGTATCTGGATGCTTCCTGGATCAATAAGTACCAGATGTGTGTGAAGTACTTTAAGGAAAACGGAAACCTTCTTATTCCGGCAAGATATGTGATCGACGGCGTAAGGCTCGGTCAATGGATCGGATGGCAGCGTCAGAACTACAAAAGGGAATGATCACCCCCACTCAAAAAGAGCTGTTGGGAAAAATCGGCATGGTATGGTATGCCCAATCCGGAAAAAGAGGACAAGAAGGAAGCTGTGCCTGAACACCCGTCTGAGGACCCCAAAAAAACCAAGTAATTTCTCACAACTATCCCAAAACCCTTAGGGGTTTTTTTTGCAAGAAGAAAACCGCCCCCAGAGGGACGGTTCTCCTCATCTTCTGCCATCAGGCGTCAGATTTATTTTTTCTTTTTGCGTCGCATGACATAGACTGCAATCGCTGCGATTGCAAGGATTCCAATACCGATGCCTGCATATACACCGGCATTGTTTGTCAGTCCTGTTTTTGGTCCAATTGTATTGGTTGTGTCATCCGGTTTCGTCGTATTCACGTCCTCTTGCTGTAATTCCGGGTCTGGAATTGCAGTAGGTTTAGGATCGTCTACAGTAGTGGTTGCGTTTGCAGACACTTCAGCCGCATTGTCTGCGGATGCACTGGCTGTGTTACGGATATCACTTCCTGCCAGGCTTTCTTTTCCGATCACGGCCTGGTATGTAATCTTCAGTACGGAACCATATGCAAGATCTTTTCCTGTTTCAATCACTAGCCCGTTTGCGGTTTCCGTGATACCTGCGTTAATTGTTTTTCCGTCTAATGTTGCCCTGACATCCCTAATCCGTAATCCATCAACATTAAACCTGTCTTTGATCGTTACGTTCTTGGCTGTCACATCCGGCACCGTCTCTTTTACAGTAAGGACATATGTCAGGGTATCTCCCACTTCAGCCTTGGACAGGTTCACTACCTTATCAATGGATAAAGCAGGGGTTTCCTTTGGCTTCTCAGCAGGTTTATTTACCTCTACATCCGCACTGTCTTCTGACGGTGTCATATTATCAGAATCTGCCACGGCAATGTTCTTCACGGTCTTTCCACCAAGGCTTTCATCTGCAAACCTTACATCATATACCACCTTCATGACCTCTCCAGCTTTCAGATTTTTGCCTGTCTCCATGTGGAATCCATTTCCAGCTGTACTGAGCTTTTTCGGTGTAAACATCTGGTCATTTAGATAAACGCGGATACTATTCTTCTCAAGAACTGCCTTGTCATCAAGAGTATCCTTGATCACAACATTCTTTGCAGTTTCTTTGGAAGTAGTTTTCACTGTGAGAGTATATTTCACAGTATCCCCAACATTTACTCGGCTGTGGTCAGAAGATTTTGTGATGTCCAGTCCGCCGGTTGCAGGCTGGTCTTTTTCCACAACGACAACCTCATTGTCCTTGCCAGGCTCCATATTGTCGGAAGAAACTACCGCGTTGTTCTTTACGTTCTTGCCTTTCAGTGCCGGGTCTTTCATCAGTACATCATACGTAACCTTCAGAACCTGTCCGGCTTTCAGGTCTTTTCCTGTGATAAGAGTAAATCCGTCATTTGTTAGGCTGAGGGATTTTGGCTGGAATGCTGTGTGGTCAATGTAGCAGCGGAAGGAGTCTTTGTCAATCTTCACGTATTTTGCAACAGAAGAATCAAATGAGTCTTTGATCACAACATTTTTCGCCGTATCTGTACCAGAATTCACCTTTGCTTCCAGTGTGTAAGCAACTGTGTCCCCTACCTGAACCTGCGATTTATTCACAGATTTTGTAAGATCCATGCCGCCTTCGCGTGGCTCATCGGTCTTAACGATCACAGAGTCGGTATCCTTCGCAGGATCCATGTTATCAGAAGATACCCCAGCTATATTCTTGAAGGTCTTTCCTGCAAGCCGGTCAGATTTCACTTTTACATCATAAGTGACTTTGATAACCTGGTTCGGTGCAAGGTTTTTTCCGGTTTTAAGGGTAAATCCACTGGAAGTTACATTCAGGGCTTCACCATGGAACTCCGCATTATCAATATAAGACCGGATGGAATCTTTGATCAGTTCCAGATCATTCAAATGATTCGGATCAAGGCTGTCCGTGATAACTACATTTTCTGCGATTTCAGAACCGGAGTTTACTTTTGCAGTAAGTGTGTATGATACAGTATAGATGTTCCATTTGTGACTCGCCTTTCCTCGCCTTATAAGAGATATCATATTCCAAAGGCTGCAAAGCATAAGGATTTGGACATAACACCTCATTTGAGACACGATATCCGTTTTTCTTTAATTCCGAGATATCCTCATTTTCTCCTAAATAACCCTCAATGTAAGATTCCTGCTTGCGGCCATACATACATAATCCGATTTCAGACAATTCCTTTCTTGTAAAAGGCATCCGGATTTCTTTTTTTGAAGTTTTTTCTGCTTTGATTCCATATTCAGATGCTATTCCATTTAAGGCTTCTGGAAAATCACAGTTATGTTCATACATATATACGTCGAATATATTGTACCTCTGCCCGCAGGTAAAGCACATGAAATAATCCGGGTTGTCAGGATAGATCATGGCAGAACCAAACTTTGTATCGTTATGGAACTTACAAAGAACCATGGTATAACGTCCTTTCCGTTTAGTTTCCCATCCATACCGTTCCAGCATATCCTCCAAACTTACTTTTGACAGGATCTCCTTTATATCATATTTTTTCACAACACACCCTCCAATCATCATTATCTGTCATTAAGATGTATTTGAGGGATGAATAACAAAAAAAGTGGAGCTGAGACATGACTACAAATTTTTTCGTTCTCAGCACTGCCGCTGCTGGGGGAACAGAGCTGCCGTGGATGGGAAGTGTTTTTTGCCGTGAGAAAAAAATCCCATATTATCCATACAATAAAAATGAAGGGAGTGAGATGAATATGATTGCAAAAAATAAGAAAATTCCTTATAATGAGGTTGTAAAGGAGGTACCGTATGGATCATCTGTCAGAGTCACTGCAACTTGCAGGTGAAAAGGCAACTTTCGATACTTATGCCAAATGTATTTTGTCTAATAAACAGGTGCTTGCCCGTATTCTCAAAAAGACGGTTTCGGAATTTAAAGATATGTCATTTGATGAGATTATGGGGTGTATTGAAGGAGAACCGCAGGTTGATAAAATTCCGATCCATCCCGGGATGACCAATCCGGCTGTTTCGGGGATGAGGAACGAAGACAAGGTTCCACGCGAAGGAAACATCAATTATGACATACGATTCTACGTTAAGGTCCCCAAAGATACCGGTATAATCAAGATCATCATCAATATTGAAGCACAGAAGGACTTTTATCCGGGTTATCACATGGAATCCAGGGGCGTGTTTTACTGTGCAAGACTGATATCCGCGCAGCTTAACACTGAATTTGAGGAACCGAACTATGACGACCTCAAAAAAGTATATTCCATCTGGATCTGTTTTAACAGCAGCAAGGAACAGGCAAACGCGATTGCGGAATACAAGATCCACAAGAATGATATCATCTCTGGGATCAAAGATCATCCTGATGCATACGACAAGATGTCAATGATTATGATCACACTCAATCCGGATACGACATCAGAGGATCAGTTTATCAACATGCTGAATTGTTTGTTTCATGAAGCCGATATTGAAGCCAAGAAAGAAATCTTAAAGTCCCAATATGGCTTCGCAATGGATGAGGATTTCGGAAAGGAGCTGGCCGTAATGTGCAACTTATCAGAAATGTTAATTGAAAAAGGACGTACAGAGGGAGAAAGCCGTTTGCAGGAACTTTTAAAATATCTGTTGAAGGCTGGCAGGTACGTGGAGCTGGAAAAAATCCTTTCTGGCGATGAACAGCTCAAACAACAGCTTTATAAGGAACTTGGACTGTAATCTTATTTGGGGGTGGCATATGCTACCCTCTTTTGCTGCGTGCCATACTTGGCATTCCCCAAAAAGCCAGGTCGCCCTGACTTTTTTCTTCACGCTGACATTTCAATCAAATATTCAATCGTACTTTGACAGTCCTGGTACACGATAACCTCATCATTGATTAAATGTGCTCCGGCATGTGCCCATGTGCAGTGAGCTCCGGGACATTTTGCCTGAAGGTTCTTCCACGTCAGACTGGAATCACTGGCAGTTACATCATAATGTTTTCCAGTTGCCACTTTATAGATGGCAAGGAATCCGGAATCCTCAGAACCATTTGTATAGGTTGCTCCATTTCTTGACGTATAACGAAGAGATTTCTTGGCTAACGGCGCGAAATATGTCCCGTTTCCGAACATTTTACCTGAGATCACAACATTGCTTGGATTGATGGTAAGTCCTTTGGTAACAATAGACCAAAAATTCTCCGTTCTGGAACCATGAAACAAATGGCTGATTCCAGAATCATCTGTCAATCCTTCCTTATTGCAATATGCATTGAACCGGGACTCTGTTGAGTTGTTTGTAACCTTCCACGCCTTAATGAATTTGGGAGAACTATTTCCCAATTTTTTCTTTATCATTTTCTCTTCTTCTTCAGTCACATCGCGCCATCCCAGGTGAAACGCTTCCAAGACGGTTGGCGTTTCTGTAAAAGCGTTCAGTTCCTGACCGGAGCGTACTCTTGATACCATGATATCGAATAATTCCTGTTCCTCTGCCACCATATCATTGAACTCCAGTTTTCGTTTGGCCAGACATTTGGAGAGATTGTCAATCCGCCGGGGAATTGCAGCATACAGGGTTTTCAACTTGTTATTGAACTCAGCTACACTCATTTTTTCAAATCCTTCTGCGAGTTGATTCAAAATACTTTTTCCATAAGCAATCATTTCATCGGAAATATCATCTATCTTGATATGATAGCTGCTGTCAAGGAATGCATTTGTTGCTTCCAAAAGTCTTGTAACAATCTGTTCCACGGAAGCATCCTCTATCGGCTTGTAATGTGTTCCATTTACGGAAGGGCCGCCTCCTTGGAGGATTTTCTTCTCCATTTTGCAGGTTTTGGTCACAAGATAGCCTCTTGCTGCCTTACGATGAAAAACATTCTCCCATTCTTCTATAGGTAGTACATAGCTCCGTGGTCTGTGACGTCCAATGGTGATCCCTACTCTGGCCTCCGTTGCACGGAAGGTTCCATCACCAAGATTTTCCATGATAAACTGTTGGTTATTCCCCCTTCCAGTTGCAGTTTCTCCAACAAAGTTCATCTCCAGATAGTCTTTATTTGGCACTTCACATATACTTGATTTCATAGCGTTTTCTTCTCCTTTCGTTTATGTTCATGGTGAATATGACAAAACAGAAGGTAATTTGAAAGAGGACCCGTATCACTTTTTTTTATCTTGCCAGTACCTACATATTAATAGTACAATAATTAAAAAAGAATGGAGTGAATGGATAATGAAATACGATTTTTCTATTTATTTTAAAGACGAAATTGTATCTGATGTTCATCTGGATACAGAAGCAAAAAAAGTTGCCATCAAAAGGTACGTTACTGGGCCCAAGCAGCCACTAATGGCGAACAGAGAAGATATAACATACGTATACAATTTTCTTAAGAGTCGATGCTTTAATGACGGCAGACCAGACTTGCAAGATATCCTTAAAGCGCATGGGATGAAATCAAACAACCCCTATGAGTGGAATCGAAAAACTCACGGTATTATGAGCAAAGATTTCTGGTGGCTTAAGTTTCCAGGAGAAACAGTCACCTGGAACGATGTCAAACCTCGGAGGTGAACCGATGAAGAATTATGTATTATCCTCATCCAGTCTCAGATATACAGACGGAAGCTCCGATGGTACGCAAATTAAGTTTTGCGAAAACGGAAAGTGGTTTAAACAAGACTTGCGGGGTTACGAAGGTGAAGTGGAATATATTGTGTCCTGCCTATTAAAATGCTCTAATGTTCACAATTATGTTGTTTATGAGCAGTGTAATATCAATGGAAAATCAGGGTGTGTTTCAGAAGATTTCCTGAAAAAAGACGAATTTTTTGTCAGTTTTGAGTCCTTGCACCTTCAGTATACTGGTCTATCATTAGCTGATAAGGTAATGGAATACCAAGATTTCCAGGAAAGATATTCTTATGTTTGTGAGTTTATTTTTAAAAATTGTGAGATTGATGTCAAAAACTACTTATCCCATATTTTTTCTCTGGATGCTCTCACCTTGAATGACGATAGGCATTTTAACAACCTCGGGTTAAAATATGATTATAAGAATAACCAGTATCGCGAAGCTCCAATTTTCGATAATGGGGCCGGTCTATTGAGTAACATAATCAAATACCCACAATGGAAAACCCTAGAGGAAAATATCAGCAATGTAATTGGACAACCGCTATGTGCAAAGTTAGACTTACAGGCTTTTTATACTGGACTTAACTTGCAGTTAGATTATAATCTGTTTATCGAAAAATATCTCTCTCAAATGGAATATTCCAGAGCGGTAGATGTCATGTATCACCAGTTAGAGCACAGTAGAAGTTTAATTCCGAATTATGAAAAAGAAAAAGTCGAACGCTAAAGGACTATCATGAGATAGTCCTTTTTTGTCTCAAAAGCAAAACAGCACCCGAAAATCGGGTGCCATAACATGAAACAGAAAATAAACCTATTCTACAGTGTAGTCTTCCACGGTAACAATGTCGCCACGGTCATATGTTTTTTCAACCACACATTTCTTTGCGAAAAAGTCATCATTTCCAAACAGAAATGCTGTTTTTTCTCTCTCCTGTTTTACATCAATTAAAGTGTAGAATGAACTTAATTCTTTTACAGCCGTAGGATCCTTGATTTCATAAAGGGTTTCTCCACAAAGGTTCGTTACAACGAGATATTCATCATTTTTGATCACATATCCTTTATCACATACCCAATATTTTTTTGCAAAACATACGTCAGCGATATCCAAGTTGTAGCAATCATCATTGCTTACCATTACGGAATATGAATTACATTCTTTTACATATCCTTCCTCATTAACTTTCAACTTAGAATTGAAGAGAAGTGTATCTGCCGTATCAGCTGCCTTTTCCATAGGAGCAGGAAGGTCAACCACATAAATTTTACCAGTTTCCTTCATAATATTGACAACTTTGGCAGTTACCAGTTTAACTTTTTCAGGGGTTTCAGAAGTCGCCGGTTCTGTGAATGTTTTGCAGAAATAATAAGAATAAAATTCATCAGTTTCAAATTCCTGTGGAGCGGCATCATCCACCTTTGAATCATATAATTTCATGAATTCATCTGTAAACGGACAGTAGCTCTGGATCTGGTAGGTTCCTTTTATTTTACACAGCAGGATCAGCTTTAATGGAACAGTTCCCAGAATCTTACTGATGTAAATTTCACCCTGGCGGGTAACAGGTACGCCATTTTGGGTTAAGATTCCGTCTGATAAATTATAATCATCCAAACAAGGAATATCTTTTGGATTTGGATCATATACGACTCTGAAGAAAATAAGATTTTCTTTTGTCAGTACGATTTTGTCCTCACCCAAAACAGGTTTACGTGTAAACTTGTCTTCACCAATTTTTTCAGTGGCATAAGCTTTTCCATAGTTCACATCTTCGATAAGATAAACCTTACCGTTCAGCTTGTTCAAAACCTCTACACCTTTTTTCATTCTGTTTTCTCTCATGTCTTTTTTCTCCTTTTCATTTTTATTTTTATTTTTTAAGACATTCATAATATGCCGTAATTAAAAAAATATAAAAAAGAGCCGTGCATTACACGGCTCTCTCAACAAATCAGATATTCAAAAACGAAAATGACATCTGGGTCGCATTTCGAGTCATTCTTGCATATTCTGCTTTCTGCTCGGCGGTCATTTCATTTAAACTTCCTGCAGTCCGTCTCCGTCTTCTTTCAGACGCTTTTTCTTTTCGGTTCTTCTCCCTCAATCCTTCCATGGGATCTATCGGACAATAAACTTCTCCAGCTGCATCAAAAACATCTTTCAGGAACTGATTGTAGGTACGGTCATCTTTCGGACCGTAGGCAACATATTGACCCGTTACCCAGAGGAGATCTCTGGCACGGGTAATGGATACGAACAGCAGCCTTCTGGCTTCTTCAATCTTTTCCTTACAGGAGTTTCCTTTATGAAGGGACTCATTGTCATATCCAGTCACGCTATTAAATACAACTTTCCATTCCAGTCCTTTGGAGCTATGGGCAGTCGTAAGAACGACACCTTTATACTTCTGCTCCATTTTTTTTGCTACAGAAGTTCCGTAGATCTTAAAATCATGCAGGTATTGCAGTTCGGACTGAAAGTCTTCATTGTTATAAACAAGCTCCAGAAAATACTTATAGATTTCATCCCTGTCTTTAAAAATGTCCAAGAATTCATGAAAAAGTTTCTGCTGGTAAGGAATTTCAAGAAGATCCATGTTTAGAAAACGGTTTTTCATTTCCAACACTTTCAACTTGATCTCCGGCATAGACAACTTTGTAAAAATCTCACCATCATAGACAGCGGTCAGATAATTGAAATACAGTTGTTCAGCCTCCGGCTGATAAAATGCTTCTGCAAGACTCAGAGCGGCCTTTACATACGGATTTTCCAGTAACGGAAGAGGATTTTTCATTACCCATACAATCCCTCTTTTTGAGAGTTCCGCTCCCATTTTAAGGAGTTCTGTTTTCTTGGCAGCAATGAACGCAATATCTTCCGGTTCTGTACCTTCTTTGATAAGCTTTTCGATATGGTCGGCAATATACGCATATTCCTCTGAGGCACTATGGAATCCCCTTACAACGGGCTTCCTGCCACTTTCCCTGACAGGGATCATGTCTTTCTCAACACGGTTCTCATTCATTGCATTGATATTGTTTGCCAACGTCAGAATCTCTGGTATGGATCTCCTGTTTTCCACAAGATACATATCTTCTCCTGACATTCCAATTTTTTCAAAAAATTTCAGGATGTTCTCCGTGGAAGTATGACGGAAACCGTAGATTCCCTGCGAATCATCCCCTACGACCATAAGAGATTCGAAAGACGGACATTTCGTCAGACGCTTGATCGTTTCAAGCTGTATGTCGTTGCTATCCTGAAACTCATCCACGACAATATGTTTGTAGCCAAATCGGTCAAGATAATCCGGATGAAGATCCAGGACATGGAACATCAAAGGCTCCTGGTCTGAAAATTGAAGAAGATTGTCTTCTTTCAATCGTTTATCATAATCCTGATACATGGAAACAAGATCTCTGATTGAATTATCCCCCATGAAGCGATAAAATCCGCGTCCAAGAGCATCGCGAACCTGCTGTTCCGCGTCCATACTGTCTGTATCAATATTCTCTGTCTTGATAACATCAAATACTTTTTTCGCACAGGCAAGAGCTCCACGACAATTCGGTGTGTTGCTAAGGAAATTCAAATAATCCAGACCTGACACAGGCTGTTCATCGAGCATCTGGGTAACGATCACAGAATTTCTCACCTCATCAATAACAACCGGTTCTTTTGAAAAACCGCAATCCTCATAATTTTCCCTTACAATCCGATAGGCAAACGTATTAAAAGTCATTGCCTGGATATCATCTTTAGAAATCCCAAGACTGCGATACTCACATTTTTTTGCAATACGCTCTTTCATTTCATTTGCCCCCGCGTCTGTAAAGGTGATAAAGAGGATTTCAGACGGTAAAACTCCTTCTTCGAGTAATCGGGCACCACGTTCGGTCATACATTCTGTTTTGCCAGATCCAGCAGCAGCATTTACCCTGCAGACACCTTTACGGAAATCAATGATCATCTGTTGTGCGTTTGAAGGTACGATTGTTCCTTTTTTTGAAACATGGACTTTCTCCTCATAAAGTTCCGGTGGTTTCACATAGTTGCATGTAACAGACCAGATACATTTTTCACAGTCTTCTTTTGTACACTCCTGTCCAATACTATATTTCTCCAGCAGTTCCATATAATGAGCATCGAGTGATGTAGGTGTATGATCGCCGCCAGTATAGACCTGTTCAAGGGAAACGATATTTTTTCCTTTTCCAGAGAAAAAATCAGGGTCATAGGGACCATTCATATGGTCTGTATCCTTCCGGAGAAAATAATAATTCGCACGGATGGTTCGTGTTTCTCCATCAGGTACCAACTTTTTCCCATACTGGAGCAGGAAATATAATTCCAGACAGTTTTCTACTGAAGTATCCCTTTTTTTTCCTTTGACCGTCATATTTGGCTTACCAATCCGGTAAATAACAAGATCAATGGAATCGTCCGTATTGTAAAATACCGCATCCGGTCTTACTTTTACAATATAGTCATCAAACTCCAATTCTTCCTCACCTGGAAATTCCGCTTTTCTTTTCTCACAGATACATGCACGGGTAAGATTTTTAAGAAGTTGGTCTTTTCGTGCTTTCCCGGTCCGTTCAGTCAAATAATCATCTTCAACTCCTTGGCTGATAAGATCACTGAAATCACTAATCTCATAATCCCCTTTTAAATACCCTTTTAAAATTTCTTTTGCTATAATAGCATTATCATAAAAGGTATTTTTTTCTGTATCTAGGGATAGTTCATCATACTCCCTCGCGGTACTGCACCAATTTCGTCCTCTGAATTCTCCACTTCGTTTTTCAATTTTCATTTTCAATCTTATGCTCCTTTCATTTTTTATTCTCAAATAGAATGAACAACAAACCGAATATTCAAAAATGATGGATGATAAGAAATCCCTGCCTAAATTTGCTTAGGCAGGGATTTCTTGTTATCCAAATAATTCGGAAAGATCTTCATAAATTTTTTTTAAATCTGAAATTAGATTTTCAGACAAGGAATTCTTATCCAGCCTTTTTTTGAGCGATGGAAAATAAAATAATTTCATAAAAGAAACCATGGCATCAACAAATATCTCTTCTGATTCAGACATTATTAAATTCTCAGCCATACGGCTGAACCACCATGTGCTATCCAACATAATAACCTCTTTATCTTTCCCAGAACTTCCATCGTTGCCACGCGGAGAATGCTTATAAATTTTAACATTAGGTTCTTGCCTGGAACTTTCACCGGTATCTTGCGTATTTACGGATGTAGGTTCTGTTGCAAGGTCATCTGCTTTGTTATGTTTGTCTGAAGAAGGGCATTTATCATCATGGTAAGATTCCTCATTAAAGCCGTCATCATAGTTTTCAGACTCATATGAATCGTAGTCCTCTTCTGTTCCTTCATATTCAGTATCATTACAACCATACGGGATGTTGTCACTTTCCGCATATGGATACGGAGAACTGGAATGTTCTGCATACACTCCTCCTGCACCGGAAAATCCTATGTAACCGTCATCTCCAGTTGATAAATCTGAAAAGTCCTCTGGGCTATCCTCCTGTAAAAAATCTCCTCCGCTGCTTCCCAGACCATCAACATCAAAATCAAGAGGGTCCCGGAACTGCTTAAGATTTATCTTTCCTCTCTGCAAGGATTCTACAAGTTCTGTTTCCCTTGTTTCCTGATCGAATCTTTTAATTTCCTCTACGGAGATGCTGTCCCTTAATACATACACCGTTTCTATGCCCGGTCTTACTCCCGGAATCTGGCTTCCAGATATCTGCAGATTTTCTGCCATTGTATTTTCATTTAAAACAATACCCGTATAAAAATGGTTGAAGAATAAGACCATAGCTGCATAAATAAACCATCCGGCTGTATATTTGAGATTCGCCGTTTGAAACCAGTATGCCGTATTTGTATAGGAGATTAATTCCTGCAAAACACTCCCAGCCTTTGGCGTCACGACCAAACCGATCAGTGAAGGAATGGAATAAATAGTAGAAGTAAAAATAACAGGGATAACACTTGCAGCACTTACCGGGATGGGTAAAGAAGATCGTGTTGCCATGGGTATGGTTTTTGCTTTATAATTGTTTGAATTCGTTATCTTCAATTCCTTTTTCCCGGATGTAAGATACACGACAAAAACGACCATCAGGAAAAGTACCGCACTCCATAAACATAACCTTAAAACTCCTACGGCAGCATTCTTATCTGAGTAGAGGTTTTCCGCCACAGTAAGCAGTTCACCAAGTAACCCCGATAGAATGTTGCAGGCGAGGATCATGGAAATTCCGTTGCATAGTTTCTTTTCAGACATCATGTTCCCAACGAAAACAAGTGCTCCGGAGGAAACGGTCCAGATCAACGCAATGATGAGTATCCAGTACCATGTATAATTTGCAAGCATCCCCCTTTTTCCAAATCCAACGCCCATCGCAATGGCTTCTACAAAAGTAAAGACTAAAGCAGAATAAAAAGTCACTTTTTTAAAGGCTTTTTCACCATGTTTTCCATCCTTTTTCATTTCCTGTAAGGTTGGAAATACCTGACTCAGCAGCTCCAGCACGATGGTAGTCGTAATATATGGTGTGATATTGAGTGCCAGGACTGATAAGCTGCTAAGGCTCCCGCCCGTCATCAGATCCAGGAATCCTAAAGCTGTATTATCTGTCTCAAAAAAAGATTTCAAATAATCCGTATTTACCCCTGGTGTGG
>SAMEA3387494__coassemble_2100_pt1 | contig 24966 bp, 22 predicted proteins | sample SAMEA3387494__metabat2_low_PE_043 | metagenome-assembled genome bin SAMEA3387494 (sample SAMEA3387494) | Felis catus | biome: Faeces | place: United Kingdom | collected 2012
GCTGCATCATATTCTGCAGTTTCTTTCCCGGCGGCTGGGAGATGATCCGAATTCCGGCTTCCAGAATGTCTTCTTCCTCTGAAAGCTCCAGTGTTCCCTTTCCCCCGCCAAAAAGCTCTTTAAATGCCTTGTCAAATTCCTTCTGGATTTCCTGAAATTTCTCTGAAAACTGCTTCCGCATTCCTTCATCCAGCTCCTGAATAATTTCCATCAGGGTCTTTTCCGCTGTTACCAGATCATTGTACTGATTGGACAGGAATGTATGTCGTTCCAGAAGCTCCTTGTAATCCTCAATGGCGTTTACATTAACGGAACCCAGCTTCCGGATCTCTTCTTTCATCTTTGCAATATCCCGTTTCAGTTCCTGGATATCCTTTCGTTCCTCTTTCTGATAGGATCGCGCATTGTTGGGGGTAATCTCGTATTCCTCCCACATATAAGAAATCCGGGCTTCCTGGCTTTCCTCCAGTTTTTCCATCTGACCTGCCAGACGAAAACTCTCTTTATCCAGAAGGGTGATCCGCTGGGAAAGGACATCTCTTTTTTCAAAAAAGGATTTGTGGCTTTTGTTTCTGGCCTCCTTTTCCTTTTGCCAGTGATCCATACGAATCCCTGAACGCTCCTCCTTCTCCTGACATGCCTGAATTTCCTTCTTTAAGTCAGAAATGGAACCCTCCTTCTGTTTCAGTTCTTCTCCTGTACTGGTTAAGAGTTCCCGCATCTGCGTCTGTTCTTCCTCAAAGCTCTGGATTTCCGAAAGAAGACGGTTAAGATTTTCCTGACCAAATGCATGCTTCTGTTCCAGGGTAGATGCTTCCAGACGAATGCCTTCCAGTTCCTTTGTTTTTTTGGTCTCTTCGTTTTTCCACTCTTCCAGTTCTCTCTGTCTGGTTTCAATGAAAACGCTTAATTCCTGTTCATCCTTTATGGAAGCTTCCAGCTCCTGCTCTATGCGGATATGGTCTGTCTCAATTTCCTGAACCTGACGTTTCAACTCCATCTGCTCCCGGGCAATCTGATCGTATCCGCTGCGAATTTCCTGAAGTTTCTCCTCCTGCTGAGCCAGATTCATCTTAGCGGTATTCTGCGCCACATATTGGCGTCGGAGTTTTTCCTGAAATTCTGCAATGGTATCCCGGAGCACATTTCGTTTGCTTCTGTTTTCATCAATGGCCTTCTGCATATCTTCCAGTGCCTGTTTACGGGACTTAACGATCTGCTCCAGTTCCTCAATTTCCCGTCGTCTTCCCAGAAGATTGCTGTTATTCTTAAAAGCACCACCAGTCATAGAACCGCCAGGATTCAAAGAATCTCCCTCAATGGTAACCATCCGAAGGGTATGACGATATTTTCTTCCAATGGCAATGGCATGATCAATATGATCCACCACCAACACCCGGCCCAGAAGATAGCGAATCAGTCCCTGATACTGCCGGTCTGCGCTTACCAGGTCACTGGCAATTCCAATCACTCCAGGCTCCTTCAAAGCTTCTTTCTGAGCAAACTCTCCTCTGGCGCTGACACTGCTTAACGGCAGGAAGGTAGCGCGACCATAACGGTTCTTTTTTAGAAATTCAATCAGGGTCTTGGCTGTCTGCTCATTGTCTGTGACAATGTTCTGAATGCTGCCTCCAAGGGCGGTTTCAATGGCAAGCTCATAATCCTTATTTACCTGAATCAAATCTGCCACAACACCGTGTATTCCCGGTACTTTCTCTCTCTGTTCCATAACCCGGCGAATGCTGTTGCCGTATCCATCATAACGCTCTGCCAGGTTTTTCAGGGAAAACAGCCTGGATTCTTCTCTGTGATAAGCAGTCTGTCCTGCTTCCATCTGGGCATTCTGTTTTTTCAGTTCCTGCTGAAGCTCTGTCACTGCGCCATCCAGACGTACACATTCTTCATTCATGGACTGGATCATCCCGGAAATGGTATCATATTCTGCCTGAACCTTCTTTTTGATGCTGGTCTGCTCTTCTTCTTCGCTTTTCAGGCGCAGAACTCTCTGGCTGATCTCTGCCTTGCGGATATCCATCTGCTCCCGCATGGTATCGAAACGCTGCACCTTTCCTTTTGTGGTTGCGCGGGCATTTAAGATCTCAATGATCTCATTTTTACCTTCTTCCACTGCCTGGCTGCATTCCTTTTCATTAGAAAGAATTCTTTCCAGATGCTGTTCTTCTTCCTTAAGTCTGCTTCTGGTATCCTTCAGACGGAGATGAAGTTCCTCCCCCTCCTGTTCCAGCTTTTCTTTCATCTGATTTCTCTGGAGAATTTCTTCCTTCAACGCTTCCTCTCTGGATCGATAATGGTCTGCATTTTGCTTTCCGGAAGAAATCTGTTCTGCCAGCACGTTGATCTGACCTTCCAGCTGTTGCTTCTTCAGCGCATTTTTCTGGATTTCCTCACGAAGCGCTTCCATTTTTGCATCCAGTTCTTCCAGTTCCTGCTCCAGACGCTCATATTCCACCTTGGTCTGGCTGTATTCCTCCTGCATACCGGAAAGTTCTTCCTTGGTGAGGGCATGTTTTTCTTCCAGTTCCTTTAATGCTTTTCCAGATTCCTCCTGCTGAGTAAGAAACAGATTGACATCCAGTTCCCGCAGAAATTCCCTTTTGGAAAGATAGATTTTGGCAGTCTCTGCCTGATGTTCCAATGGCCCCAGCTGTCTGGTCAGCTCACTTAAAATATCCGTTACACGGACCAGATTCTGACGTTCATCCTCCAGCTTTTTGATGGTGGTATTTTTTCTCCGCTTAAACTTTACAATTCCAGCTGCCTCGTCAAACAGTTCCCGGCGTTCTTCCGGCTTTCCGCTTAAGATCTTGTCAATCTGTCCCTGTCCTATGATGGAATATCCTTCTTTTCCAATACCGGTATCATAAAACATTTCATTGATATCCTTCAATCGGCAGGGACTTCCATTGATCAGATATTCACTCTCACCAGAACGATACAGCCGTCTGGTAACTGTCACCTCATTAAATTCCACCGGTAGCTTATGATCCCCGTTGTCCAGGGTAATGGCAACGGAAGCGAAACTTAAAGGTTTCCTGGTTTCTGTTCCGGAGAAAATGACATCCTGCATGTTTCCCCCTCGCAGCTGCTTGGCGCTCTGCTCTCCCAGTACCCAGCGGACTGCATCACCTACGTTGCTCTTTCCACTTCCATTTGGTCCAACAATTCCTGTGATTCCATTATGAAATTCAAAATTTATTTTCTGTGCAAAGGATTTAAATCCGTGTACTTCAATATTTTTTAAATACATAGTTCCCTCATCGTATCTGTTTTACAGTTCCTGTCTCAGCTTCTGGATTGCCTCATAAGCTGCTTTTTGTTCTGCTGCTTTTTTCGTATGACCAGTGCCATTTCCCAGTACCTGTCCATCGATCAGCACATTTACCGTAAAGCTCTTATTATGATCCGGACCTTCCTCCTTCACCAGCTCATACTGCACAGACTTGGTTCCATCCTCCTGAATGATTTCCTGCAGGATGGTCTTGCTATCAAAAAAGAGCTGCTTATTTTCCATGTCATTTAAAATAAATTTCAGAACAAACTCTTTTGCACTAGCAAAACCACCATCCAGATAAATGGCGCCCAAAAGAGCCTCCGTTGCATCGGACACAATTGAGTCCCTGTTTCTTCCTCCTGTCATATCCTCGCCTTTACCAAGAAGAAGATACCGGGGCAGTGAAAATTCTCTTGCACAGTAAGCAAGGCTTGGTTCACATACCATGCTTGCGCGTTTCTTCGTCAGTTCCCCTTCCGGAAGCTTTGGAAAATTTTTATAAAAGTAATCGCTGCTTACCAGTTCCAGAACGGCATCTCCCAGAAATTCCAGACGCTCGTTACAGCCCAGCTTGCCCAGTTTCTTTTCATTTGCATAAGAACTGTGGGTCAGAGCTTTTTTCAAAAGCTGTTTATCTTTAAAGGAATAACCAATGATTTTTTCCAATTCTTCTGTTTTTTTCATATTCGCTCCAATCTAAAAGCCGGGGAACTGCACCTGGCAGTTCCCCCCATTCGGCAATTTTTATTTCTGCTTATTTTTGTTAACATGATTACTGCTGTTCCACGATACTGTGAATCGCTTCCACAGCATCATGAATGGTCACGATCTGTTCCACAAGCTCATTCTCGATCTCAATGTCATACTCTTCCTCAATTCCCATGACAATCTGATAGAGATCCAGAGAGTCTGCCCCCAGATCATCCACAAAGGAAGTATCCTCTGTCAGGGTATCGGCCTCTACATTGAGCACCTCTCCAATAATTGCTTTTAATTTTTCCAGTTCCAACGTGTTTCTCCTCCATTCCTGAAATCACTGATATCCAGTCTTTATTCTTCTGCCTTTTTTTCTTCCGGTACATAGATTTTTTCAGCAATCTTTTCGTTGATCTTTTGCTGCTTAAACTGCACACACTGGAAAATGGCGTTCTTTATCTCCACCGCAACGGCGCTGCCATGAGTCTTGACCACCAGTCCCTTCAGACCAAGAAGAGGCGCTCCTCCATGCTCTGTGGCATCAAAGGCTTTCAGCGTGGATTTCAGCGCAGGTTTCACCAGAAGGGCACCCACCTTACTCTTTAAGCTGCTCATCATTCCTGCCTTTATCTCTTTTACCAGAGTCGCTGCCACACCTTCATACAATTTCAGGATTACATTTCCAACAAATGCCTCACAGACGATCACATCTGCATAACCGGAAGGAATCTCCCTGGCTTCAATGCTTCCAATGAAATTGATGTCTTTACATTCCTTGAGAAGAGGGAAGGTTTCCTTCACAAGAGCATTTCCCTTCTCTTCTTCTGCTCCGTTATTCACAATGGCCACCCGGGGATTCTTGATTCCCATCACGTGTTCCATATATATGGAACCCATTTTTGCAAACTGAACCAGATGAGAAGGACGGGCATCCACATTGGCGCCGCAGTCGATCAGAAGAGAAAATCCCTTGCTGGTGGGAATCAACGGTGCCAGCGGCGGGCGTTCTACTCCCTTGCTTCTTCCTACCAGAACCTGTCCGCCTACCAGAACTGCTCCGGTACTGCCAGAAGATACGAAAGCATCGGCTTCTTTCTTTTTTACCAGATTCAAACCTACGACAATGGAAGAATCCTTTTTCTTACGGATCGCAAAAACAGGAGGTTCTGCTGTTTCGATCACCTCAGAAGCAGGCACTACCTGAATACGCTCTCTTGGACAGTCTGGATACTTGGCAAGTTCTTTTTCAATCACTTCCGGAATTCCTGTGAGAAGCACCTGAATCTCAGACCGGTCTTTCACTGCTTCCACAGCGCCCTTTACAGGTTCCACCGGCGCATTGTCCCCACCCATTGCATCTACTACTACTTTTACTATTTCTGCCATTTTTTCTTCCTCCTAAAGCGCGAAGCATCAGCTCCGCCCTTCTTTTATGACTATAAATCCTGCCTTTTATCATATAAAGAAGCAGGAAAAAAGTCAATAGAATCTCAAATTTCCTTTTTTTCGATCTCCAGAGGCTTTCCGTCAAGAACAGCCTCCACAAGTGTGTCTCCCTGATAGGACAGCTTCAGGGAAAAGAACGGAGCCTCCTCTGCCAGAAGCTTCAAAAAGATCTTGTCACCTTCCCAGAGTGTCAGACTGGAAAGCTCTGATTTTTTTACCCATTTCAGAACTCCTTCCTCACACTCGCCCAATTCTCCTGTAAACCCAGCTGCCGTGTACAGGCACATATATTCTGTTCCGTACCCATCCTGGGTAAAGGTGACAAGACCCCGAAACCGATAGGAAGTAAGGGTGAGTCCTGTCTCCTCCTTGGCTTCCCGAAGGAGACATTCCTCGGGATTTTCTCCTTCTTCCAGGTGTCCCCCAATCCCAATCCATTTTCCCTTATTCACATCCTCCTTCCGGGAGATGCGGTGGAGCATCAGATAAGAATCTTCTGTTTCAATATAACATAATGTAGTCATTGGACCTCTTTTCATCGTTCCCAGCTCCTTTTTATTTTTGGTTCTGTGCCTCAATCTGTTCTGCCAGGTCGTTCAGATATACCCAGCGATCCATTTTCTCTTCCAAAGCCTGTTCCACTTCTTTTTTTTCTCTGGTCAGTTCATTGAGTTTTCCGGAATTGGTAGCATTGGACATAATTTCCTCTTCCAGGCTGGCAAGCTTACTTTCCAGCTTGGCGATCTCCTCGTCAATAGTGTCATATTCTCTCTGCTCTTTATAGGAAAACTTTAATTTTACAGGCTGATTCTGGTTCTGTTTCCAGTTTTTACCGGAAGAAGCCTTCTTTCCTTCCGTATCCTTCTCTTCTCCTGAAGAAACGGTTACTTCTTCTCTGTTCCCCTTCGCCCTCAGATAATCTGTATAACCTCCTTCATATTGTGTCAATCTTCCCTCTCCCTCAAAGGCAAAGATCCGATCCACCAGGTTATCCAGAAAATAGCGGTCATGGGAAACGGCAATTACAATTCCATCAAAGGAATTCAGGTAATCCTCCAGGATGGTAAGAGTAGGAATATCCATATCGTTGGTAATCTCGTCCAAAAGCAGTACGTTAGGCGCTCCTGCCAGGATTTTCAGAAGATACAGTCTCTTTTTTTCTCCTCCGGACAACTTAGATACCGGCGCGTACTGCATGGCAGAATCAAACAGAAACTGTTCCAGCAGCTTTGTGGCGCTGATTAGTCCCTCTTTTGTGGGAATATATTCTGCCACATCCCGAATATAGTCAATCACACGCTGATTGTTGTCCATATCCTCCACTTCCTGGGAAAAATAACCGATCTTTATGGTTTCTCCCACTTCCACCGTTCCCTGATCCGGAGAAACTTCTCCAGCAAGAATGCGCAAAAGCGTGGATTTGCCGCAGCCATTGGGACCAATGATGCCAAGACGCTGGTTTTTCAGAACAATATAACTAAAATCCTGAATACAGATCCGGTCTCCGTAGGCTTTTGAAATATGATCCAGCACAATGGTCTTTTTCCCCATACGGGTATTGGCAGAATTTAATTCCACTGTCTGATCTGTCACTGGAGCGCTTCCATTTTTCAATGCTTCCAGACGTTCCAGACGGGCTCTCTGCTTGGTGCTTCTGGCCCGGCATCCTCTCTTGGCCCATTCGATTTCCATACGTAAAAGACTTTTTCTTTTTCGCTCTGATGCCAGTTCCATTTCCTCCCGCTCTGCTTTCATTTCCAGGAATTTGGAATAATTGGCTTCATAGCTATAAAGTTTTCCATGGCTGATTTCCAGAATCTTATTGGTCACACGATCCAGAAAGTAACGATCATGGGTTACCATGATTACCACGCCTTTAAACTGATTCAGGTAATCCTCCAGCCAGGAAGCCATCTCATTATCCAGATGGTTGGTTGGCTCATCCAGAATCAGAACGTCTGCGGGATTTACAATGGTTCTTGCAAGGGCTACCCTTTTCTTCTGTCCGCCGGAAAGATGTTCGATTTCTTCTTCATGGTTCGAGATTCCCAGACGATTCAGAACCATTTTGGCTTCTGTTTCCGGATTCCAGCTTTTCTCCGTCTGTCCTTCTGCCACATATGAAAGAATCGTAGCTTTCTTTGGAAACTCCGGATTCTGCGGAAGATAGGCCACACGCAAACCGTTCTGACGAATCACCTGTCCCTCGTCTCCCTCCTCCAGCCCGGCAAGAATCCTGAGAAGCGTTGTCTTTCCTGTTCCATTAATCCCAATGATACCAATCTTGTCTTCCTGATGTACTCCATAGGAAACATCATCAAAAATTACTTTTTCTCCATATATTTTACTGATATGTTCAATATTCAAAATATTCATCTGGAATGTTCCTCCCCATTTTCTCTAGGCATTATAGCACAAAAAAAACGCCATCACAATCTTTTCCCCGCAGATACAAAATCCGAAGTTCTTGATGTTTACATCTTTTTTTCAGAAATCTCTATGTGAATGTAAAAATAAGGATATGAATTTCCTTCAAAATGCGGTATAATGAATATGAAATGCATTACTCTATAAAAGGGGGTGTTATCTTGTCCGGTAAATTGGGATTAACTGAAACTGAGTATATGATCATGTGCTATATCTGGAAAGAAGATCTGCAAATGTTTTCGGGAAAAATGATCCGGGAGTATTTTAATCAGCAGGGGCAGAACTGGGCCAGTCAAACCGTAAATACATTTCTGATGAAGCTGATTGAAAAAGGCGCACTTCGTTACCGCCTGCAGGGACACCAGAAAGTATATTCTCCTGCTATGAGCCATGAATTATATAAGTCCTACTGGTTAAAGCAGGCAATTCTGGAAAATTTCGAGAACGGAATGGATGACTTGGATGCTGCTCTTAGCAATTTCGATCAGGTATGATTTTTGTATGGTATGAAAAGTAAGAAAAAAACAGGATGTCTGCCATTGGCAAACATCCTGTTTTTTACGTCTGGATTAGTCTTCCACTTTAATGATTTCTTTTTTGTTATAGCTTCCGCAGTTTTTGCAAACTCTGTGAGGCATCATCAGCTCACCACATTTGCTGCATTTTACTAAGTTCGGAGCGCTCATTTTCCAGTTTGCTCTTCTCTTATCACGTCTTGCTTTAGATGTTTTATTCTTTGGACAGATGGACATATGTTACACCTCCTTAAATTTACGAAATATATCACTGATAGCTGCCATGCGGGGATCTTTCGGTTCGTCCTTGCAATCGCAGGGACCGTCATTAAGATTCTTTCCACATTGGCTACAGATTCCTTTGCAGTCTTCTTTACACAGAACCTTCAAAGGCCAGCTCATCAGTACCTCAAGGTAGACCAGCCGGTCCACATCCAGGTCCATACCGGTGAGATAGCTGCTCTCATCCAGATCATTCACCCTCTGTTCTTCCGTCAGCTTCATGTCAAGCTTCCTCTTCATCTGAAAAGGAATTCTTACAGGAACCTCACTTAAACAACGGTCACAGGGGATTGCTACTGTAATCTCTCCCTCACCCTCAAGTTCAAGAACCTTGTTGCCTGTATTGGTAATCGTCAGGCTTATCGGAGTCTTGTCAACCACCGGATAACTTCCCAACTGAAAACGGATCGCATCCATTTCAAACGCAACGGTTTTCTGAATAGACTTTCCTTCACAGGATAAAACTTCTGATAAATGTATCTGCATAATCTTCTCCTATCCACACCTAATAAATTATACATATCCAACCAGTATTTGTCAACGAGTATTTTGTCACTTTTGGAAACAAACTTGATTTCTTCCTTACAACAGGAAAAGGAATGCCGGGCAGCATCCCTTTTCCTCTGAAAGACAAGCGTATCTACTTTTTATACCAGTGCGACTGTTTCGCGGCAGATTGCAAGTTCTTCATTTGTAGGAATTACAGCAACCTTAACTTTGGAATCCGGTGTGGAGATCACGATTTCTTCACCGCGAACACCGTTTGCCTCTTTGTCAAGAGTGATTCCCAGGTAGCCTAAGTAGCTAACCACTTTTTCACGAACCGGAATTGCATTCTCACCGATTCCTGCTGTGAAGACAATTGCATCTACACCATTCATCGCTGCCACATAGCCGCCTACGAATTTTGCGATACCGTAGCAGAGAACTTCAATGGCATTTGCTGCATCTTCGTTGCCGCTTTCTGCTGCTTCATTTAAGTCACGGAAGTCACTGGATAATCCGTTGGAAAGTCCAAGAAGACCGGATTTTTTGTTGAGAACATTCATAATGCCTGCAATGTCCAGGTTCTCTTTCTTTGCAATATATTCCATAATAGCTGGATCAATGTTACCGGAACGGGTTCCCATAACCACACCTTCCAGCGGAGTCAGACCCATGGTGGTATCAACACATTTGCCGTTTACCACTGCGCTGATGGAAGAACCGTTTCCAAGGTGGCATACGATCACTTTGGAGTTGTCCTTATCAAGACCAAGGAATTCCACTGCACGTTTGGATACAAAGCTGTGGGAAGTTCCGTGGAAGCCGTATCTTCTTACTTTGTAGTTTTTGTAGTATTCGATAGGAAGTCCGTACAGATATGCTTTTGCCGGCATAGTCTGATGGAATGCGGTATCAAATACACCAACCTGAGGTACACCTGGCATCAGATCTGCACATACGCGAATACCAATGAGGTTTGCAGGGTTGTGAAGAGGTGCCAGATCGTTACATTCTTCTACTGCTGCGATCATTTCGTCTGTGATTACTGCGGAGGAAGCAAACTTCTCACCGCCGTGTACCACACGATGTCCAATGGCATTTACTTCAGCAAGGCTTGCGATTGCGCCTGTTTTTTCGTTTGTAAGAGCATCCAGCACCATCTGGATGGCTTCTTTATGAGTAGGCATAGAAGCTTCTGTAATTTCTTTGTCACATCCGGCTTTCTGGTAAACCAGTCTTCCGTCGATACCGATTCTTTCGCAAAGACCTTTCGCTAAAACTGCTTCTGTATCAGAGTTGATCAGCTGATATTTTAAAGAAGAACTACCACAGTTAATAACCAATACATTCATGATTTTACTCTCCTAATTTTAAATAATATGTACTTTCTTATTTATCTTCTGCCTGGCACTGAACTGCTGTGATGGCAACAACACCAACGATATCATCAGCGGAGCATCCGCGGGACAGGTCGTTGACTGGTTTTGCAATACCCTGGGTAACTGGTCCGTATGCTTCTGCCTTTGCAAGACGCTGAGCCAGTTTGTATCCAATGTTACCTGCATCCAGGTCAGGGAAGATCAGAACGTTTGCTTTACCTGCAACCGGGCTGTTTGGAGCCTTGGAAGCGCCAACGCTTGGAACGATTGCTGCGTCAAGCTGGAATTCTCCATCCAGTTTCAGTTCCGGATGCTCTGCCTTTGCAATCTTGGTTGCTTCTACTACTTTGTCTACGTCTGCATGCTTTGCACTTCCCATTGTGGAATGAGAAAGCATAGCAACTACAGGCTCTTCCTGAACAAGAAGTTCAAAGGATTCTGCAGAAGATGCTGCAATTGCTGCCAGTTCTTCCGGATTCGGGTTCTGTACCAGACCGGAATCGCCGAATACAAATGCGCCGTTTGCACCATATTCGCAGTTTGGAACTACCATTAAGAAGAATGCGGAAACAAGCTTTGTTCCTGGTTTTGTTTTCAGGATCTGTAAGCATGGTCTTAAGGTATCTGCGGTAGAATGGCAGGCACCGGATACCATACCGTCTGCATCGCCCATTTTTACCATCATAACGCCGTAGTACAGGTACTGATTGAGAAGGATTTCTCTTGCCTGCTCCGGTGTCATGCCTTTTTTCTGTCTTAACTCTACTAATTTGTCAATGTAGCCCTGTGTCTTCTCAGATGTTGCAGGGTCAATGATTTCTGCACCGCTGATATCGTATCCGCCTTCTGCAGCGCTCTTTTTTACAGTTTCTTCGTTACCAACAAGAATTACCTTCGCAATTCCTTCTTTTAAAATTTTCTCAGTTGCGTCCAGAGTTCTCATATCCTCTGTCTCTGGTAATACAATTGTTTTTACATTTGCTCTTGCTCTGTCTTTTAATACGTCAATAAATCCCATGGGTTATTGCTCCTTTCTAAATTCATAGCTAAATCTATTATAACCCCTGACTTCTTGTATTTCAAGCATTTCCATGGTAGAATACTTCACAAACTGGTATTTTTTGAGGTGCAATTTATGAAAACAGTGGGAATTATCGCAGAATACAATCCTTTTCATCTGGGACACCAGTTCCAGCTTTCGTACTGCCGGAACCAATTAAAGGCAGATTATATCGTTGTTGTTATGAGCGGAAACTACGTTCAGCGGGGAGCGCCTGCCCTTCTTTCCAAAGAACTCCGGGCAGATATGGCTCTTCGCTGCGGCGCGGATCTGGTTCTGGAGCTTCCTGTTTCCTACGCCTGTGCCAGTGCTGAATTTTTTGCCAGAGGAGGCGTAGAACTTCTCGATGGAATCGGGGTTACCGATCTTTTATGCTTTGGCAGTGAAGCAGGATATATGGAACCTTTTTACCAGACTGCGGAAATCTTATGTGAGGAGCCTTCTGCCTATCGGCAGCATTTAAAGGAACTCCTGAAAACAGGAATGAATTTTCCCTCTGCCAGAAGCCAGGCGCTGGTTCATTACCAGAAGGCTGCCAACCCCATGTTTGATGAGGAAGGATTTTCTGCCTTTCTTAACAGTCCTAACAACATTCTTGGTATTGAATACTGTAAGGCACTTCGATCTCTGAAAAGCTCCATTACCCCTGTCACCCTTCGCCGGGAGGGCGCCCAATATCATTCCCAATGTCTTACAGACACTCCCATGCCCTCCGCCTCAGCCATCCGTGCGTTTTTTACCCGGCACATCGGGGAAGACGCTTCTTCGTCAAAAGAAGAAGAAACGCATGACTTTTCTCAGCTGGCCTCTGCCCTTCCCGAACCGGCATTTTCTCTGTTTCAGGATGCTCTTTGCAGGCAAGCCTTCGTAACAGAGGAGGATCTGGATCTTCTGCTTCATTATCTTCTTCTGTCCTCCACCGAGGAAGACCTTTGCCGCCATATGGATTTTTCTCCGGAGCTTGCCAGACGAATCAAAAATCGTCTGAATGAATATCAGGGCTTCCTCTCTTTCACTGACCTTCTAAAGACCAGAGAACTGACACGCAGCAGAATCCAGCGAGCCCTTCTCCATCTCCTTCTTCATATAGAAGAAACACCAAAGAAGGTATCCTATGCCCGGGTTCTGGGATTTCAGAAAAGCGCCGCTCCTCTCCTGAAAGGAATCAAAGAAAAAGGACGTCTGCCCCTTCTTACCAAGCTGGCAAACGCCCCAAAACTCCTTGATGCAGATGGTCTTGCCACCCTCTCTCAGGATATCTTTGCTTCTCATTTATACGAGAGCATTCTTTCCCAAAAGGAAAAACGGCCCTTTGTACATGAATACCAGAAGCCGGTATTGATCCGGGACTGAGTTTCTGCGCTCAGTTTCCGCATTCAATACTGATTTCATTGAATTTTTCCAGGATTTCATCAATAGTTATGGCTGCTTTTTCTTCTCCTGCACAGTCAATGACGCAATCCCCCTGATGCATCATCACCAGACGGTCCCCATATTCCACTGCATAACGCAGATTGTGAGTAACCATAATGGTGGTCAGATGCTTTTCTTTTACCAGTTTTCCCGTGAGTTCCATAATGATCTCTGCGGTCTTGGGATCCAAAGCTGCGGTATGTTCATCCAGGATCAGAAATTCAATGGGTGTCATGGTGGACATCAGAAGCGCCATGGCCTGGCGCTGTCCTCCGGAAAGAGATCCCACCTTTACGTGCATTTTATCTTCCAGCCCTAGATTCAGCGGGCGAAGGAGTTCTCTGTAATACTCCATTCTTCCTTTATTGGTGCCCCTTCCCAGGCCATATCTTTTTCCTTTGTTATCTGCCAGAGACATATTTTCCAAAATGGTCATACTGGGACAGGTTCCAAGCGCAGGATTCTGATAAACCCTTCCAATCTTTTCGTTCCTTCGGAATTCTTTTGCCTTTGTAATATCCTTTCCATCGAGAAAAATCTGTCCGGATTCCACTGGAATACTTCCGCAGATAATATTTAACATAGAAGTTTTTCCAGAACCATTGCTTCCCACAACAGAAACAAATTCTCCGTCCTTAACAGTAAAATTAAAATCCTGAAAAAGACACATCTCGTTCACGGTTCCCGGATTGTAATATTTATAGATATTTTTCAGTTCAAGCATGTCCTTTCACCTTCTTCTTTCTGTCCATGCTGATCAGCAAAACAATCAGAAACAGGACGGATGTAATCAGTTTCATATCCTGGGGCTCAAAATTCCTCATGGCAACCGCCGTACAGGCCTTATAAAAAACAGAACCAATGAACACGGATGTCGTGGCTTTTATCAAAGTCACACGTTTAAAAAGACTGGTTCCAATAATCACACTGGCAAGTCCAATAACAATGGCGCCTGTTCCCATGGAAATTTCAAATACCCGTTCCTCCTGACAGAAAATACATCCTGCCAGAGCCACCAGACCATTGGCAATGGCAAGGCCCAGTATTTTGATATTTCCCGGATCTCTGGCAAGAGAAGTTACCAGTTTTTCGTTGTCGCCTACTGCTCTTAAAAGATAACCGGATTTGCTGTTCATATAAAAGTCCAGAACCGCCTTTGTGAGAAAAGCCAGAATCAGGATCACCAGAATGGTTCCATAAGGAAGGAGGGATTCTGGAAGCAGAGCCTCCAGAAATCCATTCTTAAAAATCGTTTCTTTGGAAAACAGGGGAACATTGGAGGTGCCTGCGATCCGAAGATTGATGGTCCAAAGTGCAGTCATCATTATAATTCCCGAAAGAAGATCCCTTACTTTTCCTTTGACGTGAATCAGTCCGGTACAGACTCCGGCAAGCGCGCCGGCCAGGAAGGCTGCCGGCAGTGTCAGGAAAGGATTTACTCCCCGTGTAAGCATTGCCGCACTGACAGCCGCCCCCAGAGGAAAACTTCCATCTGCTGTCAAATCCGGAAAATCCAGTATTTTGTAAGTAATATATACACCTAATGCAAGGATTCCGTAAATAAATCCCTGTTCCAGAATGGTAATGATAAAATCCATGCCCCTTGGCCTCCATGATTATTCTGTAATTTCTTTAAAGGTTTCTGCTGCCTCTTCCGTGAGTTCTGACGGAACCTCGATTCCAAGGTTCTCCGCCACCTTGGTATTCAAATATAAGCTCGCCTCTTCTATGGTCTCATAAGGAATTTCTGATGCTTTCTTTTCTCCCTTTAATACCTGCGCCGCCATCTTGCCTGTCTGTTTTCCAAGAGCCACATAATCCAGTCCTTCCGCTGCCAGGCAGCCAAGTTTCACCTGCTCAATCTCACTTCCAAAAACCGGAATATTTTTTTCATTTGCCATTTCCAGGATTGCGGGAAGAGAGCTTACAACTGTATTGTCTGTCAGATTCGTAAGACAGTCCACCTTTCCCAGTAATCCTTCTGCTGCCAGAGGAATGTCTGCGGTGGCTGTGATGCCTGCGGTTTCAATGATAAATCCATACTCCTGGGCCATGCTTTCATAGTCTTTGATCGCAGATTCGGAATTGGCTTCGCTGGTAGTATACAGGATTCCAATGGTGCTGGCTTTGGGAAGCATGGTCCGGATCATTTCCAGCTGCTGCTTCACTGGAAGCCGGTCACTGGTTCCTGTGATCTCTCCCACGGGATTTCCCTCTTCGTCCACCAGTTCAGCGGCCACCGGATCTGTCACTGCTGTATAGATCACCGGAATTTCTGATTCCATTGCTGCGTTGTAACAGCTCTGAGCGCTTGGTGTTGCAATTCCACAGATCAGATCCACTTTAGATGAAACAAAGCTGTTGGAAATCTGTCCCGCGGTTCCCATGTCTGCTGCTGCATTTTTGTACTCCACTGTTAAATTTTTTCCTTCTTCAATGCCCTCTTCCTTCAGGCCTTCCAAAAAGCCTTCCCGGCAATTATCCAGGGAACCGTGTTCTGCAAACTGCTGAATCCCGATGGTGTACTCTTCTGATGCCAGAACGTTGGTGCTGCCTGTCATGGCCATAGTCAGTAACGCTGCTCCTAATACCTTTGCTGTAATTGTTTTTTTCATGTGTTTGTTCTCCTCTCTCATCCATAAACTTGTTTCCGGAATCTTACATTCCCTGTTTTTGTCTTGAGAAAGAACTCTTGCCGGAGAGGTCTGCCTGTTTTGTCTGAAGGAAAAACCTGTCATTCAGAAAAAACAAAAACCGCCTCAAGCTAATGCTTGAGACGGTAATAAAATCTTATTATCGCGGTACCACTCAATTTGACAAAATGTCCACTTTCTCATGTACAAACATACACTCCTGATGGATAACGGGTTCGGTTCCCGTCGGCGCCTACTCTTCTATATTTCGGGCCGCCCTCGGAAGGCCATTCAACAACCTGCTTCATACGGAATCCCACCATGCTCCGCTCTCTGGAATGTCACTTGATTGTTTACTCTTCTTCCTCATCGGTTTAACTGTTTATTACTTTAACACTTCAAATTGATTCTGTCAACTGTTTTTTTATTTTTTTAAAGCATCCCTTAATTCTTAAAGCTGTGGATTGGAGCCGGAATCCGTCCTCCACGTTCCACAAAGGCATCACAGGAAAAGGCGCTGACCGGCATAATCGGCGCATAACCTAAAAGACCGCCAAATTCCACGGTTTCTCCCACACCCTTGCCAATTACCGGAATCACACGTACAGCTGTGGTTTTCTGGTTGATCATTCCAATGGCAGCCTCATCTGCAATTAGTCCGGAAATGGTAGACGCCTTGGTGTCTCCCGGAATCGCAATCATATCAAGACCTACGGAGCAGACACAGGTCATGGCTTCCAGTTTTTCAATGGTGAGTGCGCCTGCATTGACCGCATCAATCATTCCCTGGTCCTCACTGACTGGAATGAATGCGCCGCTAAGTCCTCCTACGGCTGTGGAAGCCATTACGCCCCCCTTTTTCACCTGGTCATTTAACAATGCCAGCGCCGCTGTAGTTCCCGGTGCGCCAACTCGTTCCAGACCGATTTCTTCCAGGATTTCTGCCACACTATCCCCGATTGCCGGAGTTGGAGCCAGAGAAAGATCCACGATACCAAAGGGAACGCCCAAACGTTTGGATGCCTCCATTGCAACCAGTTGTCCCACACGGGTTACTTTAAATGCAGTACGCTTGATCATCTCACAAAGAGTCTCAAAATCTTTTCCTCTGACCTTTTCAAGCGCAGTTTTAACCACACCAGGACCACTGACACCCACATTGATCACAGCGTCTGCTTCTGTCACGCCATGGAAGGCTCCTGCCATAAACGGGTTATCATCCGGGGCATTACAGAATACCACCAGCTTGGCGCAGCCTAAGGAATCCTGATCCTTGGTTGCCTTGGCTGTCTCCATCACAATCTCTCCCATGAGCTTCACTGCATCCATGTTGATGCCCGTCTTTGTGGAACCCACGTTTACAGAACTGCAGACACGCTCTGTCTCTGCAAGCGCTCTGGGAATGGAACGAATCAGAAGCTCCTCTGCCGGTGTCATCCCTTTGCTTACCAGCGCAGAATATCCGCCGATAAAATTCACACCTACTGTCTTGGCTGCACGATCCAGCGTTTTTGCAATGGATACGTAATCCTCTGTACTTTTGCAGGCAGCGCTGCCCACCAGAGCAATAGGGGTTACGGAAATTCGTTTGTTGACAATGGGAATCCCATATTCCATGGAAATTTTTTCTCCGGTGGAAACCAGATCTTTGGCATAGGAGGTGATCTTTTTATAGACTTTTTCATTTACCCTGTCAAGATCACTGTCAATACAGTCCAGAAGGCTGATTCCCATGGTAATGGTACGCACATCCAGATTTTCGTGCTCAATCATTTTGTTGGTTTCATTTACCTCAAATATATTAATCATCGATCTCTCTCTCCTTAGATTCTGTGCATTTTATTAAAAATGTCTTCATGCTGGCAGCGGATCAGTACGCCGATCTCATCGCCTAATGCTGCAAGTTCTTTGGAAAGAGTGCCGGTATCCTTCTGGGAAGCGCTGGTATCTGCGATCATCATCATATTAAAATATCCCTGTACGATGGTCTGGCTGATATCCAGAATATTTACATGGTTTTCTGCAAGATAGGTACATACCTTTGCAATGATTCCTACGGTATCATTTCCTACTACTGTGATGATTGTTTTTTTCATTGTCTTTTCCCTTTCTAAACTGTAATTAATTCTGATATGCCATCCCTTTTTGCCACCTGGATCTTAAAATCCCGGGATTTGTAAGGGTTGTCACCAAGGGTAACTTCTGAACATACGGTTTCATACGCCAGCTCTTCATAGTTATTTTCTTTGCTTAAATGGCCGAGAAAAACCGCCTTCAGATTGTCATGGAGAAGCCTGCAGAGAAGTCTGCCTGCATTTTCATTGGACAAATGTCCTCTGTCCCCCAAAATTCTCTGTTTCAGATAATAAGGGTATTTCCCCACCTGAAGCATTCGGATATCATGATTCGCCTCCAGAAGCAGCGCATCCAGATGCTGAAGATTTTCCACAATATACTCGTTATATTTTCCAAGGTCCGTTGCGATTCCCACAGACTGCTGTCCACATTCCAGACGATATCCCACCGGATGGGCGGCATCATGAGGGATGCTAAAGGGATTGATCCGAAGATCTTTGATAAAAAAAGGCTCATCTTCCCGGATTTCCCGAAAAATCCCTTCTGGAATTTTTCCCAGGGAACTCATACGGGACATGGCGTCCACCGTTCCTCCGGTTGCATAAATGGGAATCTCATATTTTCTGGCAATCACCCCGATGCCCTTGATGTGATCGGAATGCTCATGGGTAATCAGAATACCGTCAATATCTTTTCCCGACAGGTCAATGCTGTTTAAACCCTGTTCCATTTTTTTTCCGCTGATTCCCACATCCACCAGAACATGGGCCTTTTCTGAACCCACGTAAATACAGTTTCCGCTGCTGCCGCTGGCTATACTGCAAAATCTCATTTTTCTGCTATTCCTTCCCGGATCTGCCGGCAGGTTGCCCACAGGTCCCCGTTGTTTTCAATGACATAATCTGCGTGCGCCTGGAAAAACTCTTCTGATGCCTGGCTCTTTATGATTTCCTTCGCCTTCTCTTCTGTATATCCTCTGCTTTCCATAAGACGCTCTATACGGATTTTTTCCTCTGTATGAATGTACCAGACTGTATCGCAGAAGTTCTCGTAATGATCCTCAAAGAAAAGAGCAGCCTCTACAACAAAAAGTTCTCTTCCTCTCGCCTTTTCTTCTTCCAGACGGTCCAGGATATAGGATTTAACTGCCGGATGGATCAGAGCATTTAGTTTTTCCCGCATTTCTTCATTCTTGAATACTACATCGGAAACCCGTCTCCGGTCAATGGTTTTGTCTTCTTTTTTGATATCTTTTCCAAAAAGGGCAAGAACAGGTTCGTAACAGCATGCGCCTGGCTCCATTACCTGATGCCCGACCTGATCCGCCTGAATCACATACGCACCCAGTTCTTTTTCCAGATAGGCAAGGACTGTACTTTTTCCCGCGCCTACTCCTCCTGTAATTCCAATCACTCTCATTTTATTTCGCCTCATACCAGCTGTTTCCCTGGTGCATATCCACTTCCAGTTCCACCAGAAGTTTTGCTGCGCCCTTCATTTCTTCTTCCAGTATCCGGGAAACCTGGTGAATTTCCTCTTTATGGGTTTCAATCAGTAACTCATCATGCACCTGAAGCACAAGGCGGGAACGGAGATGTTCTTCCTGAAGCCGTTTCTCTACCCGGTTCATGGCAATTTTAATAATATCTGCGGCAGTTCCCTGAATGGGCGAATTCATGGCCACACGTTCTCCGAAGGAACGCTGCATAAAATTACTGGATTTCAGCTCTGGTACCGGACGGCGGCGACCAAACATGGTAACCACATACCCCTGTTCCCTTCCATGTTCCACCTGCTCATCCAGAAAGCCTTTGATTTTGGGATAGGTTTCAAAGTAATTCTCAATATATTCTGCAGCTTCCTTTCGGGTAATACTCAAATCCTGGCTCAGCCCAAAGGAACTGATTCCGTATACAATTCCAAAATTCACTGCCTTGGCATTTCTTCTCTGAAGTTCTGTCACTTCCTCAAAAGGAACATGGAATACCTGAGAGGCAGTAAGGCGGTGAATATCCTGCGCTTCCCGGTATGCCTGGATCAGCTTTTCATCTCCGGACATATGCGCCAGCACTCGCAGTTCAATCTGAGAATAATCTGCATCCAGAAATACATAGCCATCTTCCGGTACAAATACTTTCCGGATCAGTCTTCCCAGCTCCATGCGTACGGGAATGTTCTGCAAATTCGGTTCGGTACTGCTGATTCGGCCCGTGGCTGTAATCGTCTGGTGGAAGGTCGTATGAATTCGTCCATCCTCCTCAATCACCTGCGCCAGTCCATCTGCGTATGTGGATTTCAGCTTGGTCAGCTGACGGTATTCCAGAATATCATTAACAATCGGCTGCTGGGGAGCCAGTTTTTCCAGAATATCTGCCGCTGTAGAATAACCGGTCTTTGTCTTTTTTCCTCCTGGAATTCCCATTTTTTCAAACAGGATCACACCCAGCTGCTTGGGAGAATTGATGTTAAATTCCTCTCCTGCCTGCTGGTAAATCAGCTGTTCCAGTTCCCGAATCCGCACAGTCAGCTGTTCTCCATATTCCCTGAGTTCTTCTCCCTTTACCCGGATTCCCCGTTTTTCCATGGAATCCAGTGTAAAAATAAGAGGAAGCTCAATTTCCCGGTAAACCCCTTCCATTCCTGTTTCCTGCAATGCATTCTCAATGGGCTCCCTGCATTCCAGTGAAACATACGCCTGGTAGCAGGCAAAGGTTCCAAGCCCTTCTGCCCCTTCTTCCCATGCCTTACGGAAGGTCTGTTTTCCCAGCAGCTCCTCTCTGGATGGAAGAAGTTTTCCTCCCAGATATTCTCTGGCCAGATCTTCACTGGTATAAGCAGCTTTCAGCGGATTCAAAAGATATGCACCTACTCCGGCATCAAATACAGGGGTTTCTGGAGCAATCGTCACTTTTTTCAGCAGGCTTTTGATATCCATGCTGCAAATAACTGTTTTTTGAGAAAGGGCTTCCAGCCTTGTCACCAGATATTCTTCGGTAATCATGCCGCCGACTGGAATGTAATAGACCTCGCTGGCATCCAGGGCAAGACCCAGACCGTATGCCGCTCCTCCTTCCAGAAGAAGAGCCACACCCACAGCAGGCTTTTCCAAAGCCTTTTCAAAAAGTGATTCTGCACCTGTGAGCTCTTCACAGGTAAAAAATTCGTCTGCCAATCCCTCTTCTGCTACAACGACCTGATCAAATCTTCCCAGAAGATTTTTAAATTCCAGACGCTGACAGAGTTCATACGCTTCCTTTGTATATAAATCACCCAGACGGGCCTGTTCATAAGAAAACTCCAGAGGTACATGAACCTCAATGGTAGCCAGAGTTTTACTAAGCACCGCAAGGGGATAATGCTCTCTTAAGGATTCTCTTGCCTTGTTGGGTTTCACTTCTTCCAGATGATCATGGGCATTTTCAATGGAGCCAAACTCCACCACCAGCTTCGTCGCTGTCTTCTCTCCCACACCTGGAATACCTGGAATATTATCTGAAGCATCCCCCATCAGGGCCTTCAGTTCTATAATCTGAGGTGGCGTCACCTGATACTTCTCCAGAACCTCCTGGGTATGATAATTCTCTATGGTGGTTTTCCCTCTTACTGTTTTCGGAAGACGGATCATAACCCGGTCTGTGGCAAGCTGAAGAAGGTCACGGTCACCGGAAAGAATGGTTACCTCCATCCCTTTCTCTTCGCTTCTTCTGGCCAGAGTCCCCAAAAGGTCATCTGCCTCATAGCCTTCCATGGTTACCACAGAAATCCCCATAGCAGTCAGCATCTCCTTCATAAGGGGAACCTGCTCTCTAAGTTCCTGGGGCATTCCTTTCCGGGTTCCTTTGTATGCTTCATACATCTTATGGCGGAAGGTTGGCGCATGGAGATCGAAAGCAACGGTGAGATATTCCGGTTTTTCTTCTTCCAGAATCCGGAAGAGAATATTCAGAAATCCGTATACAGCTCCCGTATGCGCGCCTTCTGCGTTGGTCAGATCGGGAAGGCCATAAAATGCGCGATTTAAAATACTATGGCCATCGATCAATAAAATTTTTTCACTCATGTGTTCCTCCTGCTGTCGTTTTTTGCTTTTCCATACATCAGACTTACACAAATGCGCCAGTCTCCACAACTACATAAATCAAAAGAGCGGCAAGAGCGCCCAAAAGCAAAAAGACCCCGATTGCCTCCAGCGCCCAGATGATCTTTTTCTTTTTTACATGCCTTCTGGCGCGGCGCAAATCCTGTTCCAGAAGATTTTTAAAGTCAAATATGTCCTCTTCCTGATTTTCGTCCAAAAGCTCCACGGCATTGTGGACAATGTAATAGGTTTCCAGCTCCTCATAACAGGAAGAGCAGGTCTGAATATGCTCCAAAAACAATTCCAACTCATATATGGTCAGGGTACCACTGATATAACGGGTCACCATGCTCTCTGCCAAATGACAGTCCATCCTCTCTTCCCTCCTTTGGAAGTTTCGCTGCCTTTTGCAACGAAGTTTATTTCTTTTTGATTATAACGGAATAGACGGGAAAAGACAAGCTATGTTATAATGCAAAGAAAAGACAAACGAGGTGTCAGTCATATGAAGACCTTTACTTACACGCACAAGACTCAGTATTACGAAACGGATCAGATGGGCGTTATCCACCATTCCAACTATATCCGCTGGTTTGAAGAGGCCCGGGTATACTTCCTGGAACAGATTGGATATTCCTATCAGCGAATCGAAAAAGAATTAAAGCTGATCAGCCCGGTTCTGGAAGCCAACTGTCAGTATCGCTCCATGGTATACTTCGGAGACGAAGTAGATATCACCCTTCGGGTGGAGGCTACCAATGGCATCCGGCTGAAATTTTCTTACGAAGTGCGGGATCATCAGACCCATGAACTTCGCACCACAGGTTCCACCAAGCATTGTTTTCTGGATGAAAAAGGATCTCCGGTATCCCTGAAAAAGGTGCAGCCAGAACTTTACGCCATCCTAAAAGAATGCGCAGAAATCTGATTTCCCAAGAAAAAGGCATCCCTGCATTTGGTATGTTCCAAGCAGGAATGCCTTTTCTTTTATGCTTCTGTCTCGCTTTCTTCCTTCTGTTCCACAGCTGGTGTGGGCTGTTCCAGAATCTTCATAAACTCATCTCCGGTGATGGTTTCATGCTCATAAAGATACTGGGCCAGTTCATGAAGCTTTCCTATGTTGTCCTTCAGAATCTGGAGCGCCTTCTCATGCTGTCTGCGCACCAGTTCCACAACCTTCTTATCCAGAGTTGTCTGGGTTTCAAAGGAGCAGGCAAGGCTGGAATCTCCACCAAGATACTGGTTGCTCATACTCTCCATGGCCACCATATCAAACTCATCACTCATACCATATCTGGAAATCATGGCTCTGGCAATTTTGGTAGCCTGCTCAATATCGTTGGATGCGCCTGTGGTAATGGAATGGAAGATCAGTTCCTCAGCAGCTCGTCCACCGGTGAAGGTGGCGATCTTATTCTCCAGTTCCTCCTTGGTCATAAGGAAGTGTTCCTTCTCGTCTACCTGCATGGTATATCCCAAAGCCCCTGAAGTACGAGGGATAATGGTGATCTTATGCACCGGTGCAGATTCTGTCTGCTTGGCTGCTACCAGCGCATGACCAATCTCATGGTAGGATACGATCAGTTTTTCCTTATTGGAAAGTACACGGTTCTTCTTCTGATAACCAGCGATAACAACCTCGATACTCTCCTCAAAATCTGCCTGTGTGGCAAATTTTCTGCCGTCACGGACTGCACGAAGGGCTGCCTCATTCACGATGTTGGCAAGTTCTGCACCGGAAGCGCCGGCTGCTGCCTTTGCAATCTCATCGAAACGAACACTGTCGGAAATTCGGATCTTCTTGGCATGTACCTTCAGGATTTCTTCTCGTCCCTGAAGATCCGGAAGCTCTACCGGAATTCTCCGATCAAAACGTCCCGGTCTTAAAAGTGCCGGGTCCAGGGAATCCGGACGGTTGGTTGCCGCCAGAATGACCACGCCCTTAGAGCCATCAAAACCATCCATCTCTGTAAGAAGCTGGTTCAAGGTCTGCTCACGCTCATCATTTCCTCCAGAAAATCCAGCGCCATCACGCTTCTTACCAATGGTATCAATCTCGTCAATAAACACAATACAGGGAGCCTTCTCATTGGCCTGCTTAAACAGGTCACGCACCTTGGCTGCACCCATACCCACAAACATCTCCACAAATTCCGAACCGGAAATGGAGAAGAAGGGAACTTCCGCCTCACCTGCAACTGCCTTGGCAAGAAGGGTCTTACCTGTTCCGGGAGGGCCTACCAAAAGCGCGCCCTTAGGCATAGAGGCACCGATTTCCGTATATTTCTGAGGATTGTGCAGATAATCTACGATTTCTGTAAGCAGTTCCTTGGCTTCATCCTCGCCGGCCACATCGGAAAACTTGATTCCTGTAGAAGACTTCACATAGACCTTGGCATTGCTCTTGCCAAAGGACATTGCGCCTCCCGGACCGCCGCCCATGGAATTCATCATCTTCTTACTGAGCCAGCGCCCAATGAAGATAAAGATTACAATGGGGATGAGATAACTTAAAATAATACTTAAAAATACAGACTGGGTAGCCGGTTCTGCTGCTTCCATCTTCACCCCGGCTTCATCCAGTGTTTTTACAAGATCCGGATAATTCATAGCAACGGTCTTACACATGGTTTCCACACCATTGACCTGCGCTGAATAGTAAATATAGTCTCCGTCTACGGTAACTTCTGTTACATTTCCACGTTCCACATTATTCAGAAAGGTGCTGTAATCTGTCTTTTTCACACTTCCTTCCCGAAGCATAGGGAGCACAAAAAAGTTCAACAGAAGAATAACTACGGCCACAATGATATAATAAATATATATGGGCCTTTTTTCTGGTTTTTTGTCACCAAGATTCATATGCGTTTCCTCCATCTGTCGCTGACAGCTCAAATCTGTCAGAAACTCTTTTGCATTCAGAAAATCTCTTCTATATCAAGCAGAAAAGATAGAAAGGGGTTTTCTTAAAAGGTATCATAGCACTTTTCTTTTTTGTTTTCTATGGTTTCCAGACAGATTTCATAAACTTTTCATACATTTACAAGTACCTCTGACATTTCTCAAAAAGTTTCAAAAAGTTCTTGCCTTATGACTCAGAGTATGGTATTATAAATATCGGTTCAAACGCCGGCGTGTCGGAATGGCAGACGAGGCAGACTCAAAATCTGTTGTGGGCAACCA
>SAMEA3387494__coassemble_2150_pt1 | contig 22865 bp, 26 predicted proteins | sample SAMEA3387494__metabat2_low_PE_043 | metagenome-assembled genome bin SAMEA3387494 (sample SAMEA3387494) | Felis catus | biome: Faeces | place: United Kingdom | collected 2012
TTGCCTGGTTACTGCAGTAGGTATGTCTGCAAACATGCGGAGTAATGTTCGGCATCTGGATTTTGAAAATGTCGTTGTATCTTTTTACTGCATGGTTAAATCGATGCTGCCAATGCATTGCCACTTCTGGCATTCCATTCTTATCTCTGAAAAGGAATCCTATGTAACCGTCAACCATCTTCTCTGGTAAATCTCTAGGTCTCTCCTTCAGTATTCCTCTAAATGTCTCATACACATCCTCTGTCATCGGAATCTTTCTTGTTCCGGCCTTTGTCTTGGTGGAATCGATGATGTATTCCATTTTTGAAGTTCTCTGCAATTGGTGATCAATGTTGATGATTCGATTGTCAAGATCTATATCATTGATGGTTAATCCACAGAACTCTGAAATTCGAAGTCCTGTATGAAAAAGAATATAGAAGGCATCGTAGTATTTGTAGTACACATTATCATCCTTGACAAACTTCAGGAACTGATTCATCTGTTTCTTTGTAATTGCCTCCCTAGTATGCTCCGTGTTAACAATAACTCCTATCAATTCAAATCCGAACGGATTCTTCATAAGAATATCATCATCAACCGCCATCTGAAAAGCAGGCCTTAAAACACCTCTGATGGTTTTGATCGTACTGGAACCTTTTCCATCCTGTTGCAATTTAATAAGAAATAATTTTGCATCAGATGTCTTAATCTCCGCAATCTTGCGATTCCCGAACTCTTCTTTATTCATGATGTTCTGTACAAAATTGTAGTTTGCCAATGTATTGGGCTTTACTCCTGTCTTTGTTCTCAGATAGCGAGCAATCAGTTCATTTACCGTCAACTTCTTTCCCATTGGATCAAGTCTTGATTCTAAATCCTTGCCAACCATCTTTTCAAGTTCTCTTAAGGATAGGCAGGGCTGCTTTCCTACTGGCTGAGGATCTGTTGGAACCAGTCGCCAGCTATAAAGGAATTTCGGTTTTCCGTCCACCATGTACTTATACTGGTATTTTCCATTTGCTCTTATCGACTCTCCCGTATGTAGTATTCTATGCTTTGAGTCTCTTCTTTGACCTCGGCTTGCCATTTACTAACCCCTCCTTCACTCCTGGCTTTCCCAGGTATTTAACAAATTCATCTTTTATGATTAACTTTCGTGTTCCATACATAGCCATAAAAGGAAGATTACCCTCTTCGACCAAACGGAACAATTTTCTTCTGCTAAGTCCAAAGAACTCTGCCGTCTCAATCACTGTTAGAAAATCCTTATCTTCTAGCAAAGGTTTATTCATGCTTCATCACCTCCTAATTTTGGTAGTCATATATTGCCGTAAAGTACCTGTAATAGCAACTACTTTTAGCAGATAAATGCTTTTTATATCGTAGAATTATTGCATAGAAATTCTTCAAATTTTGTGCGTATAATCAGGTACCTATTTCCACTCCTCACCGCAAAAATCCCCAGGTTCTCTTCAGCCAGTTTTCTCATTTTCTTAATACCAATATTGAAATATGACGCTGCTTCTTTGATAGAAAGCGTGTAACGTTCTCCATATGCCATCTTACTCATTTTCTTTACCCCCAAAACGATGCTCTACATAACACTTATGGCTACAGTACTTTCTGTTTGCATTGCCATAAACAACAAAAGGGTTCTCACACCCCAGGCAGACAATCTCATAATTTGCTTTTCGTTTAACCAGATCAAGATGGCTATTCCACCATTTATTTCTGCAAATATCTGAACAGAACCTTTTCTGTTTTCTGCCAGGATTCTGACGGACTGGCTTACCACAGCATCTGCAGGCAGTTACCATCCCATCTCCCGGTCCGGCCGTCCCTGTTCTTACTCCACCTAATCCGTTTCTTTTGCAGAATGTTTTGATGGTATTAATGGATACCGATAATGTATCTGCTACTTCCTTATAGCTCATGCCCTTTTCCCGATATATTTGTACTAACTTTTTCTGATTCTCTGTCATCCTGACACCTCCAATTTCTGAGGTCATCACCTCTACCAGTGAAAGGACAACTAGCTCTGTTTTAAGTACCAAAGGGCAAAAAAATAATGCCCGTCAGAGGTATTAATCTCTAACGGGCATTGCTTTGCTTCCTTATTAAGTTATTTCAAAAGTCCGTTCACTCTCTTCTGCACGGCATTATAGTTATATCCGGCAGCTGTAAGTCTTTTCTTTCTGTCCGTGCCGTTTCCCCACTTGCCTTGAATAACTTCTCTGGCAACCTGATCTACTGATTTAGTTCCAGAATTCTTCTTCTCACTTGATGTATCTTTTTTTACGGCAGAAGATCCGCTAAGATTTGCCGTCACCTTTTTAGCAAGATCACCAAGTCTTGAGTAAAGCCAATCTCCCGGGCAGGACTTATTGGCAAACCATCTGTGAACTGTAAGTACCATTTCATCGGATTTTGGCTTGTAATTCAGTGTCTTCGACTTGCTTCCAAGCCACAGAAGTTTCTTCTTGCCATTGCGCTTGCAGATATCGGTGCAAAGCTTGATAAGAGACGCATACACTTTATTGTTCATGGCATAAGGATGTTTTGTATCCGATGCACATTCAATCGTCACAGCTCTCTGATCATTGGAATTGGAAGAAGAACACCAGGAGCGATTTTTCTCTTCCACATACATGCCAACTCTTCCATCTGGACCAATGCCATAGTTGCAGCTTGCCTGTCTGGATCTTGGTGCAAAGATGTTTCCTAAAGTTTCTACACTGCACTGACCTACTACGCAATGCGGTGTAATTCTGTCAATGGAATGTGTTCTCTTTCCGGAATGATTTGGACTGAGTCTTGTGTAAGATACCATTTTACTGTTTGTATAAGCCATATTATTTTTCCTCACTTTCTGCTCTGCCTTGGAGCTACTCAAATAACGATTTGATTTTTTCTTTGTATCTGATGTAAAAATAAAGTCCCGACAGGATTTCTCCCATCTGGACTTCAACTCGTCTTTCTTTGTTTTCTATTAATTATCTGTAAAAAATAATGCCTCCCTCCACGCATCAACATATCCGCTTTTATATGCAATCTCTATCATCCTTTCGGCATCACACTTTAAAAGTTTATTGTCTTCAAATCCTTCCAGAAGATAATCGATCTCTTGGGGAAAATCTCGCTTTGAAAAAAATTCTTCATTTCTTGTATTATGCTGTGGCTTTTCCATATTAACTTCTCCATTCTTCTAACAATTAACAATTTGCTGTATGTTACCATGCTATCTCCGTAGAATCAAGTTATACTGCAAATGAAAATTGGTTCAGTAAATTTCAAAGACAAAATGAAGCACAATATACTTATTTTGTTTTACTACTTATACTAATCTTCATCCCCCACCTCCTGTTCTGCTCTGTCATGGAGCTGCTCTAACACTGATTTGATTTTTACCGGAATAGGAAGCCCCAGATGTCCTGCATTCTCAAGAAGGCTTACTCCTTCATTTGAAATGTAGAAAAAGATAACTGCCGTTCTAAGTACGCTGCCTGTGCCAATCACCTGCATATCCAGGATGTTTGCAATCCCTACAAGCAGAAAAATAAGAACCTTTCTGCAGATGCCTTTAAAACCAACTGCACTGGATAGCTTCTTATCTGCAATGGCGCACATCACTCCCGTAATGTAGTCAGTGATGACAAATAAAAGCAGTGCAATAAGCAGACCATCACAGCCACCTAGAAAATATCCAAGCCATCCTCCGATTCCGGCAAATAGAAACTGAATCATGTTCCAAAATTCCTTCATTGATAAATCCTCCGTTTCTTAAAAATTTGTATAGAAAAAGCGACTGCTCAAATTTGAGCAATCGCCTCATCTAGCAGTAAGTATTAAGCCGTTCTTTTCCACATATAGCAGGTAACATACGGCTGAATGTTATTATGACGATTGGAAGCATTGGAAGCTGAGATCGAATGCGTGTGGGATGCACTTTGATTTCCAGTTTTCCAAGTTGAAGTTGCTCCTCCGGATGCAGTTCTTCGTACAAAAGCACCTCTTCCGCTTGGGTCTGAGCCACTTGCTGCTGCACCGCTGTCGGCATTATATGTAAGCGAATGCGTATGAGAGACACTCTGATTTCCTGTTTGCACTGCCTTTTGTCCACTCTCTGCCCCAGTCAAAAGATGCGTATACTCTCCGCCCGTTTGATTTGCTGCAGAAAAGTCCACGGACGTATTGTTGCTGTCGGTACCTGTTCCAACACCGACAGGCACTCTTCCTTCTCCCCAGGATACCCAAATTCCACCCATGATGTTTGTTGGATTTGCAGAACTGGTACTCATATAAATGCTGCCAATCGGGTACAAAAGATTCAGTAAAAGAGCAGGAAGTTTCCCCTTGGGGCAAAGCATATTCACCAGATTGTTTTGAATCTGCTCCATCATATCTCGTACTTCCAATACCGTTCCATCATCCAGCACACAGGATAATTTCTTTCTAAAAACAGCATTAAAGTTGCAGTCCAGCGTATCTGCAAGAGTCGCTTTTTGTCCAAACGCAACACCTCTTCCCCCATGCAGAAAGTGCATAAGATACACCGCTGTTGAAACAAAGTCCGAATAAGTCACGGTATTAAATTCATCCGATAATGTATAAAGAACATCATAACTGCATTCCGGATCCAGATCATTGTTTGCACATACATTGGAGCCAGGGTTTATCTGCACTTCATTTCCATAATTCTTAAGGTCTGTTCTCTTGTATTTTACAGTGAGAGTAAGTGTATTTTTCCCCAAGCAGGAAGAAAACACGGCAGAAGTCGTACTTAAGAAGTACGTTCCATCATTATCCGTTTCGCCCAATGCATTGCACCGTTCGCTCTTTATACTTGATAATTTAGGAGATGCATATGACACAATGGAAACAACGGCACTCTTGTTTACCGTCCTGTTTCTGCTGTCCGTCACTGTAATCATAATGCTCACTTCTCCGCTTTGTGAGATATGATCCATTTCCGGTAGTTCCGGATAATCTGTTGCCCGGATTCTGCTGTCTGCTGTCATTTTCACTTTTTTAATTTCCGAACCATATGCCCCTGTGCAGCTAATTGATTTCAGTTTAAGCCCGCTTTGTCCCTGTACATAAATTCCCCACGAAGAAGGAACTACAGAATCATCCACATCTGAAAACGTTACGGACGAAATACTGGGAATTACAGTGTCCGGAACAGATACCGTAAGATTAGCTGTAAATGTCTTGTACACTTTTCCTCCAAACAAAACCTGTCCGGTAATACTTGCAGCTCCAGTGATATCATCCGTCACTGCATTACACCAACTGATAGGAATTGCATAAGAAATCAATGATGCGGAGGAGCTTATCGTGTTGCTGTATGATCCTAATTTAAAGGTTGCCTTATAGGCTGCATCCGAAGATGTGCAGTCAAATTTCACCGAAGACGCTGTGCTTCCATTCATCAAGCCGCCAGACGCACGGATGCCGTTCCCGGCTTTTTCAATCTCATAAAACGAAAACACTTCTTCATATAGCTCCGATCCATCTACAGTGATTTTCAGTGTGAAAAATGGTTTGCTGATCGATAATGTCGAACTGGTCATCTTTGTATACTTCTTAGTTCCCATAAAATCTTCGCTCTTATTGACGGTCCATGTTGGACTCTGTTTTGCTCCATCCACATAGATTGCCACTCCATTCTTTGAATCCGCACCATATATTGCGGTCGATGCCTGAAACACAATCGACAACTTCGTTGTGGCTCCACTTACCGATCCATTCGCCGTAAGATAATACAGCGACTTTGTCAGTTTTCTAGTTGTTAAGCTCATAGACTATCTCCTTTCTATACATTTCTCCATTTGATTCCCATTCCCTGAGGTGTGGAAATAAAATCAAAATATCCACCATCTGATGCGGCTCCCACACTCAGCTTATCCATTGCTTCGATTGCATTGATGTGCATCTTGTTATACTGAATATAGGCAACCTCCATACCATTCTGTTGAAAGCTCATCTTTTCATTATCGATAACAATCGAATACGGTGACTCATCTCCGGCATTTTGCTTTCCAATGCTTAAACCTTTTTCTGTGAATCTCAGATAAATGCTTGTTTCCAATTTATAATTTTCAAGATTCTGTTCCTGTTTATCTACCGCATCACGAACAGACGAAATAGTAATCTGCATTCCACTTGCATTTTGCTCCACATCCGTTACTCTTCGTTCCAGTTCTTCTACTGTTGAGCCATCCACCTTCGTCTTAACCATTTCTACGGTGCTGTTTATCTGATCCGATGTTTTCATGATTTCGGCAGATGTCTGACTGACTTCCTTTGTCAAAACATCTGCCGCATTTTTTAATTCATCGATACTCTCTTCATATCCTGTGAAATTTTGAAAAGTATGTTGGCAGCACGTTAGTAATGTCATAGTGCATCACCTCCCGTATCAGCTGGACACATCACACTGAAGCGTCATAATACTGTCAATGTCTGCTGCGGATAAATAAATAACCTTGCCCGCCTTATTAAAAGTCATTTCTTTTCCGTCTTTATCCTGCGCATACCATGTATAAGTAAGGCTTTGTTTTTCCGAAGCACTGATCCATGAAGTTCCGTTATATTTCATCAAGGTCACACTTTTTTCTGTGTGATCAATCTTATACCAGAAATCTCCGGACTTTGGTGCAGAAGGTGCGGTTTCACTAATACTTCCAAGAAGTAAATCTACTTCCTTCTGATTGGTTCTTACAATTACATAAGGAACTACACCGCCTAAATTATTCTTCACCGTATATCCACCAATGGACAGCATTTCTGAAACATACGGATCCGACTTATCTTCCACCGTGATAACATCCACATAAGCTTTCCCACCGTAGGTCATGGTGCATCGGTAAGACTGAATATTTATAATATCCGAGCCGGATACCGTAAGCGTTTCGGATGTTTCCCCGCTTATATTTGTCCATGAGCCGCTGGAATATTTCGCCCACTGATATGCTGCTGATGTAATCGCTGTGGAACCTGCATAGGCGGATGTCGCAAGCAGAATACTGCCCGACTGATTCTGTACGATGGTTCCATTGGGTGCATAAACAGAAAATACTACTGCCGATGCACCATTGCTTCCCGCTTTGGATTTTGTCCAGGTAAAAACCTTTGTAACTGTCTTTCCGGAGATCGTAAATGTCAGCGTGATATTGCCTGTTAATGCTGCATCTGCTCCAAGATTTGAAGATGCTGCTACAGAAAGTTCCAGCTTTCCTGCTGCACTGGCTGTTGCTGCAGTATTGGTCTTAACTGTAATTCCTGTTGGCAGTGTTCCCACAGCACAAGTGCAAGCCGTCTGCGTAATACCTACATATCCGGTAAAAGGAATTGTAATGGTACTTGCAGCAGATGTCTTTCCGGAAGAAGTACAGGCAATCGTCTGGGTTTCATTTCCAAGTACAACAGAAAGACCTCCTGTTCCGGCAGATCCCGGATTACCCTTATCTCCTTTGGCTCCATCATAGATTTTCGTAATCGTGACAGTATCAAACACATCACTCTCTGAAGTTGTCACTCTGATCTGAGCCACGTTGCTGACAAAAATGCTATGAGCCGGCTTCACCACCAATGTTCCTCCAGTAATGGAAGTATTGTCGGAGGTGGTCGGATAATCTGTCCATGAACCGCTGCTGTTTTTATACTGCCATTTGCTAATGGTCACTCCCTGTACCTGTGCCGTCAGTGCTGCCTGAGAGGCACCCACTAAAGCCTGGGAAGTATCATACTTAAAGACATAGGTATCACTGCTTACTGTACACAGCTTTGCATTAGCTGCATTCTTCACCAAGGTATAGGTAATATCCGCAGTGATATTGATTGTATTTTTGGTTTCAGAATCATAGTAACTGATATAGCAGATGTAGGTGATCATGCCGGAAGCAGCTGCCGCCAGCTTATTCTGATTGACCGTAAGCACTCCGCTTTTTACAGTTTCACCAGAAGTCAGTGCGGTTTCCGATGCCACACCGTCTTTTCTTTTCCATGCAATCGTCACTCCTGTTTCAGTCGGAGATACATTGGTCTGATCCAGGAACAGCACAGGTGTCAATACCAGGTTTGTACTATCCCAGCTTGGTGCATAGGTATGTGGCAGTACGTTGGGATCTTCACTCTGGGTCTTTGGAAGATTGGATGTGATATATGCCGATAATTTTCGCTGATCCGTGATGTCCACAAATGTCTGCTGACTGGATGTTAAAATCGTAGCCATTTAAATTCCTCCTTAAAGTTTTATTTCACAATAAAAGGACGCATTGTCTAACACGTCCTCTGTCGTAATCGTTATTTGTTTCATGCCGATGTGGTTCTTATCCCACTCTTTATCTGCTTCTTCATCCGAAGAGTTTCGATGCCATATAAAGCAGCTTGCATCTAAAGTATCGGTGATTTCCTTATCCCAGGAATACACCTTGCAGTACATGGTGCTTTTCTGACCTTTATTCTTAAAAATACTGACTCCATCTACAATCAATTCCGTCCGATACATTTTCTGTGAATTGATCGTATCAAGATCTCCGGTAATCTTCTCGATTTTCGTGGTCTGGCCGAAAATATCATCTTCCAAAGAGGAAATGCTACTGCCTTGTTTGGCGGATGCCGATGTAAGCGTTACATTCGTTGCTCCTATCGTGATGGTGTTTCCGGCAGGATTTAAATAGTCTCTTTTTCTTCCAAGCACAAGATATCTTCCATCAATCCCGTGTGGTTTTGAATAACAGTCCACATACATCCTGGATGTAATATCATCAATTGTACTGTCACTGTCTGATTCATCTAAGATTGTCAGTTCCATACTTGTGATACCTTTTGCCAGTTCTTTCACTCTTGCTTTTGCTTTTCTCAAAAGGTTTAACGGCTTGGTGACATCCTCCCATATTTCAGTTGCCCATATCCATCCGATTTCCTTGACGGCATCCTCATCCGTGACATAATTCAGTCCATGATTTACTTCTATAATATCAATTCGTTCATCCAGTTCTGTTACATTTCCATCTTCATCTTCTTCGGTCTTTTTCGCACCGAATGGAATCAAGGCTGTCACTCTTTCGGTATGGTCCTTGGTTATTTTTACATTTAGAAGATTTTTCCCAAATTCCACTTTTTGCAGGCTTCTTTCATCGAAATCTTTGAGATAATCCAAAACCCTCTTTGAACCAATATAGCGAACCCGAAGATATCCTCCGTGCGTATCAATTAGCTTATTTTTTATGGCATCCATCGTCACAGAATAATCCGAGTTACTGTAAGCAATATAATCGTTATCGTCTGTCACCGTAATTCTGCCGATTTCAAACTGCTTCTGCTCTTCTACCGATTGATTATGCACATTTACAAATTGCTCAAATAATCCTCTTAATGTCCCCTTATATTCAAAGGGTGGCTGCATAGTATCTTTCAGATAAGCCAAACAGGATTCACAGGTCCAAGTATGGGTGTTGTAAAAATCGGATCCATCATCCAGCGCTCTTCCTTCAAATACCACTTCATCATCCTTTTTGCACTGAATTACCGATGCCATTGGCCGAATAAAATCGATGTATGGATGATTATATGGTGCAGACAAAGTAAAGCTGTCGATGTTTTCTGCGTCCTCACTTACGGTTGCCTCTGTAATAGCAAGCTTCGATAAATGGGGATGGTAAAAAATCTGACCATCCACATATACTCTAAAGATACTCATAGGCATCCCTCCCGGTAACGGAAAGTAGTACTTCCATCACTCTCGATTTTGATGCTGTTATCTCCAAAGCTAAGCTGCAGCTCTGGAATTTCCCATGTGCCACTGCTCAGTGTTCTGCGGAAAGTATCTGTTCCAATTTCCCAAGACATCGTGGTTTCCGCAGTCGTTATAACCGTAGGAACTACCGGCATATAATCACTTACAAGCACTGCCGTTCCACTTCCGGTAAAAACAACCTGTGTCTCTTCCACATGATACCTGTAGGAATCTGCATCACTGCTTTCCATAACAAGCTGACCCTTTCCGGTAAGTGGATCATAGGAAGAACTCATCTCAATCGTTCCAAGAACATATAGATTGGGTTCTTCACTGCAGATGATTTGGCACAGCCTTCCGGCATAACGATTGCTCACAATGGAAACCCGCTCATCAAACTGTACTCTTGTTCCCAGCATGGAAAACGTCAATGTAAATGCTCTCGGTTCAAAAGATATACGGCCAAGCGCCTCGTTAAACCGTACCGGAGAATTTCGTCCCGGCACGGTAACGGTTTCTGCCTGGGACTTCGGTATAGGAAAATCAACGGTTTCTCTTATCCATCCAAGCTTAAGCATGGAAGTGTCGTTGATCAAAATGTCTGGTATCATAGTGCAAGCCTCCTTGTTATTTTCTGCTGTTTTCCAAGGCCATTATCGATTGCCGGAAGTAGATGTCCCACCAGTGTTCCATCCTCCAAATAGATTCCCTTCGAACTATTGTCCGCAATAACAGCCAGGTACTTTTCCATACCGCTCATATCCAGCTTGCTGTCAATCATCGCTTCCAGCTGCTTATAGAACGCAGAAAGCGGCAAGATGGCCTCTGCACCCGACTCTCCTCCTACCATCAATGAAGATCCATTCATACCAAATGCGGTAGGCTTGGTCATGATACCTCCATCCTTATACCAATCGATAGAAAGGTGCGGAACAGATGGCGGTGCAATGGAAAGACTGCCCGTTACTCTAAAGTGCGGGAGTTTGATATGAGGGAGTGAAATCTTCATGCCAGAGAAAAATCCCTTGATGGCATCGACCACGCCTTTGACCTTATTCTTTGCCGCCTCAATTGGTGTAATGATTGCAGACTTTATTCCGTTCCAGACCGAAGTTGCGGTACTCTTGATGCTGTTAAATACAGAAGATACCGTACTCTTCACCGCATTGAATACCGTACTGACGGTGTTCTTGATAGCATTCACCGGAGTGGTAACGGCCGTCTTTACCCCATTCCATACTGTAGCAGCTGTGTTTTTAATGGCATTAAATACTGTAGTTACAACGTTTTTGATAGCGTTCACCACTGTTGTAACAACCTGCTTTATTGCATTCCAGACCGTAGTAAATACCGTTTTGATACCATTCATCACTGTGCTGATAACAGAAGAAACGGCATTGATAACGGTAGTCACCTTTTCTTTTATCGCATTCCAGACGGTAATAATAACGCTCTTGCAGTTTTCCCAAATAAATCGAAATGGCACTGTGATGATGTCAAATGCAGCCTGAAAGAAAGATGCAATGAACATCACGGCAGTTGTGACAACATTCTTGATACCGTCCCAGATTCCCGAAAAGAAGGAAGCGATACTATTCCACAGATTCACAAAGAAACTCTTGATACCAGACCAAGCCTCATTCCAACTTGTGCCAAACCATCCAAGCACCACATTGGCAGCGTTCTGAATGACGTTCATATAGTTTGTAAATGTATTCTTAATGAAATCCCAAACAGAGCCGAAGATGCCTTTGACACCCTCCCACACCTGAGACCAGTTTCCGGTAAAGATGCCGATAAACACATCGAGGATTCCTGTGATAACTCCAAGTGCTCCCTCCAGAATATTAGCAATTTGCGTAAATACTCCTTCAAATACCGGAGCCAGGAAATTACATAATGCATTCCAGATGGCAGATACCACTTCTTTAAAGTTCTGAAAATCAAAGCCCAGTGCGTTCAGTCTTTCGGTAATACCTTGTGCAAAGCTGCTGAAAATTTCTTTGATTCGATTCCAAATCCCAATGATGCTGTCTCTAAATTTCTCATTTGTGTTCCATAAATGAATAAATGCAGCTACTAAAGCTCCGATGACTGCCACCACTGCGACAACTGGAGCAGAAATGCCACCAATGGCAGCACCTACCTTTCCCATTACACCGGACACTCCTCCTGCATTCGCAACAAGACTTGTGATTTTAAGACCGAGCTTACTGAACGCTTGCATAGTCACACCCACTTTGGATATGACCGTGCCAAGGATCACAAGGAATGGACCTAAAGCCGCAACAAAAAGACCGACCTTTACAATGACCTGTCTTGTACCCTCATCAAGATTATTCAACCAATCTACAAAGGACTGAATCTTTGAAACGATATTCTTTACCATCGGCATCAGTGTTTCACCGATGGAAATAGCAAATCCCTCCACTGCAGATTTCAAAATGGTAAGCTGTCCCTTTAAGTTATCCAGCTGAGTATCCGCCATCTGCTGTGCGGCTCCGCCACTGTTTTCAATGGCTGTCTGAAGATCCGTCCAGGTATCTCCGGTATTGGCAAGCAGTGCATTCACCGATGCAAGGTCTGTCTTATTGAAAATGGTTGCTATGATGTTCGCCTTTTCCGCAGATGTCATACCGTCCATTGATTTATTCAGATCACCCAAAATATCATTTAGTGAACGCATATTGCCTTCGGAGTCATAAGTCTGAACACCTAGCTTTTCCATTGTTTTGGCTGCACCATCTGTTGGGTTTTGCAAAGACAGAATAACATTTCGAAGATGCGTACCGCCTTCCGCACCTTTGATACCGTTGTTAGCTAAGATACCAAGAGCTGTATTCAGTTCGGCAGTACCACCTTTAACACTCTTTGCGGTTGCACCGATAGTAAGGATACCTTCGCCAAGCTGACCTACCGATGTGTTTGTACTGGATGCGGTTTTTGCCATCTGATCCACCATCTTATCGGCATCCTTGGTTTTTAGTCCAAGCGCAGACATGGCATCCGTTACCATGTCGGATGCAGATGCCAAATCGATATTGCCTGCGGCCGCTAAGTTCAGAACGGTTGGCAGGGTATCGCACATTTCCTGCGTATCATATCCGGCAAGAGCCAGGTAATTAAGAGCTTCCGCACACTCACTTGCAGAATAGGCAGTCTTGGCACCCATCGTCTTTGCCAGGTCAGATAAGGTATCCATTGTGTTGACAGACTGACCGTTCACCTTGGACATCGAATTCTTTGTAATTCCCATTGTTGCCTGTACCTGGCTCATGGAAGATTCAAAGTCCGCTGCTGTCTTTACGGCAGCACCGCCCATCGCAGTAACGGCCGCTGATGCAACAGACACTTTCTTTCCAGCGTTTGCAATGCTGTCTCCGGCATTTTCTAATTTTCCGCCAACCTCACCAATCTTTGTCAGTGTCTGATTTGTCTTGGATGCCTGAGATTCAAGCCTTTTAAGTTCTGCCTCTGTTGCGGCAATTTCCCTTTGAAGTGCATCGTATTGCTCCTGAGTAATCTCACCCCTTTGCAGCTGTTCATTTGCTTGCTGTGCAGCAGTTTTCAGGGTTGTCAGTTTCTCTTTTGTTTCTCCAATTGCCTGCGTCAGAAGTTTCTGTTTCTGTGCAAGCAGATTGGTATTGGTCGGATCCAGTTTTAGAAGTCTTTCTACATCCTTTAATGCGGATTGTGTATTCTTAATCTGACCATTAACACCTTTTAAGGCATTCTGAAGTTTGGTAGTATCACCGCCAATTTCGACAGTGATACCTTTGATTCTGTTTGCCATTGGCGTCTACCTCCTAAAAAATTGCATAATAAAAGCCCGGATTTCTCCGAGCATAGAAAAAGCACCAACCATTTCTGATTGATGCTTTTCAAAACTTATTGTTAATCTAAAAGACCATTTTCAACGTCAACACATTCAATAGTAACTGTTTTACCACAATCATCGCACTCATGATCCACTTCAAAACTACTATCTAATGCTTCTACATTTGATGTGAAGTAAAAACCAGCATTATATTCACCACAATATGGACAATGCCAGTCCACACTGATAAAACCACCTGCATCGTCTTTTGATATTTTTGCATTTAATCCTCGAACTCTACGCATAACGCACCTCCCAATTATAATTTAAAATAATTATAATTGATATTTTAGAAACTGTCATTACTATTTTATTAAAACTTATCAAAATCCTCCTGTGTTGCAATACTGTCATATTTCACGGAGTCATTTGCTTTCTCCGTCCAGATATCCATCACCATTCCAATGGTCAGATAATCCAGATCTCCGATGGAAATACCTACCTCAAGGCAACGCAGAAGGAATAATGGCGTGGTCATCTCCCGACTACTGCGTTTAAGTTTTTTTTAGAATCAATATCTGTAATTAGGTTTGTCCCCCATAAAGCAAGAATCTCCGGCAGCACTTCATAGATGGAGAACATCTCAAACTGATCCAGCCAGTCATCGATATTATCTGGAATCGTGTTGTCTGCATGATAGGCCATGATATATGCCACATTCTCAAAGATCTCAAGATCATCGATTGCAAACTCCTCGCCCTCTTCTTTACTGCCTTTATATGAACTTTCCAATTTTGCTAAGTCCTTGAAGATATCTCGTTTGAACTTTGCACGATATAATCTTGGAACAGTGGCAGAGGAACGAAATACCACATCTTTATCCCCAATTTTAATTACTTTCTTCAGCATGATTATTTACCTCCATTTACAGCTTGTGCTGCCTTGGCAACAGGAACATATACCGCTTTGTACCAATCGTTGTAAGTAGCATCCGTAGTAGTATCTCCGGTTCTTGATTTAACGAGACCATCTTCTCTTGGATCTGCTGTAAGAGATAACGTCTCTGTTCCCGGTTCAATCGTGTCCTCTTTAGTTTCAGACTCAATAGAAGGACGAGATGCAGAGCAGTTATATAAAACGTGACGGATGCACTTCACATCTCCGTCAAACTCAAACAGAAGTGCAAACTTCTCCGTTTCTGTAATATTTGAGTTCTCAACAAGAACCCCATTTTTATCCAGTTCTTCCTTCAGAATATCTGTTCTGAACCATTCCGGAATCAGTGCAATTTCCAAATCACCGCTGTATCCGTTATTGGATACCGAACGGAAATATACGATGCCGTCTGCATAGAACGGAGAAGAATCCCCCTCTGCATCCAAACTGATGCTTACTGCTCCTGGAATTGCCTTTGGTGTTTCGTATGTGTAACTTCCATCTTCACCTTTTGTCAGCTTTGCCGCATGAACATTTTTAAGATTGTATTTTACTTTATTCGCCATAGCTTTATGCCTCCATTTCAAATGAATATAGGACTTCGTACATTTTTTCACTTTCAATCCACGTTTCTGTGTGGTCATAAAAAACACCGTACTTATCCAGTACGGTTTCCACTTTGTCTTCTACCGACAAGTCCTTAAAATCGGTATAAAGTTCAATATGAATTTCATTGATCTTTTGATACACTTTTCCATCCGCCGAGAAATGATCTGTTCCTGGAATGAGGTAACAGATAAATGGCGGATCTGGACTTTCACCTTCTGCAAAGTGATCATATGCAAAAGGAATACCCATTTCATCAAGCATCTGTAATATCTTATCCATCAGTGACCTCCCAGTGCTTTCGCTATTTCAGAATCCAGTGTTTCTACTGCGGACTGTTCTGCCTGTGCAATGTGTGGTCTTGCTGCCACTCTTCCACCACCTCGTTTTGCATGACCGTGTTCCAGAAGATGGGCCAGCTGATACCGATTCTTTGAATACACAGTTACTTCAAGAGAGTTTGATGTTTCCTTTGTTTTCTTCACCGACCAGCTCTTCGCATAAGCACCTGTATCCTTTGGTGCATTTTCAGATATCTCTTTTCTTACGGTATTTCCAGCTTTCCGGACAGCTTTTTTTACATCATCAGAAGCAAGGTCTGCATATTCTTTTAAACCTTCCATAATCTCATTGGCAAGGTTATCGATCTTTGTTGCCATTACTTCTTCCTCTCTTTCTCACATTTCAGTTTCAGACATTTCTTCTTGAAATTCATATGGTCAATGGATACAAGATTGTAGGTTATCCCCTCAAAGATTATCCTGTGTTTTGTTACATCAAGATCTGCTAATTTCCTGCACCATCTCACGGTAAAAGAAATATCCGAATCATCCACGATAAGACCTGCCACAGCTTTTTCAGAACCGCCCTCACCACTGACAGTGGCATAACATTGATAGAAATCCTTCCAGACACTTTTGTGATTGCCAATTTTATCAACTGCCACTTCATTTTCCTGAACTTTGATCTTCACATTCAAAAGTGCAATATTCATCAGAACACGCTCCTTCTCACACCTTCAAGAAGTGAACGAAGAGAAATCGTAAGCTGATGGTGGTCTGCATCTTCTCGGTGTTCATATAGATAAGCTACGGCATACATCACCGCTATCTTAAAGGATGGAATTTTCCCAAGTTCATCTACAGATAATCTGGCGATGTCTGCACAGAGGTTCTGCCCGGTTTCTATGAAGTTTTCAATTAACGCATCATCGTCCTCAAAGTCCACACGAAGATACCCTTTCATCTCATCAAGACAAACGATCATATCAATCACCACCTCTTAAAAGAATGTGACACCTTATGACTGGAATTCGCGGTCATAAAGTGCCACTGTTATTTGTTTTTAGGCTTTGCCAGTAGATGCGGTATCCTCCTTAAGCTTAAGTACCTTCACAGCCTCCGGAAGTACCAGTTTCCCATCCACTCTCTCCTTTGCCAAGAAACCGATCATTCCGTTGCCTGCAAAAAGCTCACGAAGTTCTCCGAAAGAACGAGAACCACGATCACCGATGTTGTAGTAACTATAATCGCCAAAAGCAATCGCATTGGTCGGAGCAAAAGAAGAAGTATGTACGGTATAGCCAAGTACTCTATCCGGTTCTCCTTCCTTGTAAGAAGGCTGCCAGATATATGCTCCGTTGTTATCCTTCAGCTTTCTAAGAGATGCCAGTGTGGCATCGTTCATGATGAAAGATGCACTCTTACGATACGGTCTTTTAAGTCCATATACGAGATCAATAAGATCATCGGACTTAATCGCTGCCGTAAGTATTCCGGCGATCTGGCCGCCCTTGGTTTTGTCGAAGATACCGGTTGGTTTGCCCTTGCCGTCACCGTTTAAGAACGCATCCTCTTCGGCATTTGCCAGTGCCTTACCAAACTGAGTAATGATGTAATTTTCAAGACCGAAAGCATTATCATAAAGAAGCTCTTCTGTGACCTTAATCGCTACATGAAGCTTGTATGCATGCTGCCACTGATAATCCGATCTACCAAGCACCAGAGAATTCTTCACCCAGATGCAGCATCCCGACAAGTGAAAGCCCGCATCCACAAATGCTTTTCTGAAATTAAGACCCTCTGTATCTGCATGAAATACATAAGCCGAGCCACCCTTTTCCAGATGTTCTGCCATATTCTTAAATGCAGAAAGCAAAAATTCATAGAACTTATCATTTGCCATCTTGTCATTTTTAATGGATAATCCATCAGAACTTTCAAATGCCACGTTGTATGGGGGATCCGTAATAATGAGATTGGCTTTCTTCCCATTCATAAGTGCAGCTACATCTTCTGAAGAAGTTGCATCACCACACATCAGTCTGTGTCTGCCAACCGTCCAGATATCTCCACGCTGTACAAAAGCAGCCTTTTCCAGTGCATCAGACAGATCATAGTCATCATCTTCCACTTCTGACTGCTTGTCCTCTCCATAAAGTTCTGCAAGCTCATCTTCTGAAAATCCTGTCAAGCCTACATTAAAATCCATATCCTTTAAGGATTCAATTTCAATACGAAGAAGTTCCTCATCCCAGCCTGCATCCATTGCCATTCGGTTATCGGCAAGGATATATGCTTTCTTCTGTGTCTCTGTCAGATAATCCACAAATACGCACGGTACTTCTGTGATGCCTTCTTCCTTTGCTGCAAGGATTCTGCCGTGTCCGGCAATCACGTTATATTCTCTGTCGATAATGACCGGATTGATAAAGCCGAACTCACGAAGAGAAGAACGAAGTTTCATCACCTGCTCTGCTGAATGAGTTCTTGCATTATTTACATCAATGATTTCATCGGGAATTGTTTCTCCCTGTGCTAGGTCAATCACTTGCACCGCCTCTTCGTCTACGGAATATCCAAACAGTAAAATTTCAAAATTTGGAGACTGCACATACTTATATACCCCGCACTTCTTAAGCTCCACATCGCTGTATGTTTCAATATCTATGCTTACATTTCTCATTTTTTCACCATCCTAAAAACACAGGCGGCAGTGGAAATCTGCCACACTGCCGCCTTTTGATTTACTCGTTATTCTTTTTCTTCAGATTAGGAAGCAACCAATGCACCAATCTCTTAATGACATTCAAAAGCCACTTCCAAATGGTTACAAGGCCAAAGATCCAAAAGAATATCGTAATTCCAAGCATGGTACCTCTGATTGAGGCATCAATTAACATATTTAATGTATCCATCGCTTATACCTCACTTAAGATAAGAAATCATCATCGTCATCAGTTGCAAAATCATCCTCTGCTCTGGACTTGCCGCCAAGAGGTTCTCCATCGGCAATCTTCTGCAGATTGTTAAGACCGCAGGCAATGCCCTTGTTACCGTTTGAATTGAAGGCATAGAAGTTGATGCTGGCACGGCCGTATACACCGCTGTATACTTCAGAGCGTTCCAAGATCGGCTGACGGTCGGCATCTACAATTCCTGGTGCAGATGCGGAATTGGCATTGATGAAGTAGCTGTCAGCGTAAGCTGCATCATCCGGACGTTCCAAATCTCCGTCTCTTAAAGGTGTTTTTAATACCTTGAGAGAAGGTACGGACTTGCTGCTTCCTTTAAGCTTGGATTCCCCTTCCTCATATGCAGCCTGAATAGCGGCTTCGATTTTCTTTACCGTTGCCACATCCGACTTCGGAATGATGAGGCTCACACTGTACTTCGGTGTACCACCGTTGATTGACTTCGGATCCCATACGTTTGCATAGCTCCATCTTGTCTTAGGTCCTGTGATTACTTTGGTTGGGTTCTTATAATTCTTTGACATATTAGTTGTCCTCCTTAAAATCATTAAATGCTGTATTTTTCATTGCCGGACGCTTATCCGACATTGGTACTAAAGTTGGCTTGCCCTGTGGTTTCTCAATCAATCCAGAGAGCAATTCTTCAAACTTGGTTGTACCGAGCAACTTTGTCATAGCGGTAATGCCGATCACCTTTTTCTCATACGGATCATATCCGGCACTCTCTATTTTTTCTGCTACGGCTTTATCATTTACATATCTACGGTTGGAACGGCCTTCGACCAATTTCCAGTCTTTCCATTCCTTGCCACTGACTGCCTTCTGAAGAGCATATTCTTTGATGTCATTTGCCCAGGATACCAGTTCGTCTGCTTTTGCAAGAATGACCTCTATTTCATCATCTTCAAGACTTTCTGGCATTTCAAAATCATAACGAGCAAGTTCCAAGTTGTATTCCGCTCTTTTTCGGCAGGTGGCTTTGACTTTGCAAAACTGACAGTGACTTCCGGCTTTGTATTCGCCTTCGCCCTTTGCCGCCAGTTGTGCTGTTGGTGCAAGTGTGTTTTCTGCCCAGGAAAGCAATGCTTCCTTTGAAATTGCAAAGGTGCTGACATGTTCTCTTCTTGGCTGAAAGATTGTCATTGTAATATTCTTGATGTCGTAGATTCCATCGAAGAGAGATACAGCCCCCAGTGCATAACACATCATCTGCGGATTATTTTCTGCATCAACCAGAATCCCGACTCCATATTTAAAATCGATTACGGTTAGCGTTTCATCTGCAACAATGACACAGTCTCCGGTACCAAATCCATCCGGCACCCACTGTGAAAAATCCAGGTGCTGTTCAACAAGAACAATGGGATCACTGCATTTTTTCTTTGCAATTGACAACTGTTCCATTACATACTGTGCATACATATCCGTACAGTCTGCCATCTCTTCATCAAAGAAGGTAAGATCCTCGGTTGGATCCTTCGTCTGCTGCCCCAGTCCTGTTTTTAGCTTATGTTCACAGAGCGTATGAGCATCTGTCCCCTGCAGGGAAAATTCGCTAGGCTTGTCCTTCTCCTTGGCACAAAGAAGTGCCGATGGCGGGCAGGCAAGCCACCTGTGGCTGGAGGAAGCAGAAAGAACTGCATGTTTATCTGGCATTTCCAATCACCTCCGCTTCTGCAAGAAGCGCTGCATACTCTTTCGGATCTATGTCTGAAAGTCTGTTTACACCACGCTTTGTAAGGAGTGCTTTAACTTCTGCCGTATATCCCTTTCGAGATTTATCTGCCATGACTGCTCTTACATCTTCCAAAGAAAGTGTCCTTTCTTTCTTCGATGCTTTTTCTGCAGTCTTGGTCTTCGGTTCTGTTTTCTTCGCATCTTCCGAACCACTAAAGAGATTCTTTAGTTCTTCTGAGATACCGATAAGTGTGTTACCACATCTGTTCAGTTCTTCTATAAGCTGTGATAATTCGTTGACCTTGCCCATTTGTTTTTCCTCCTTCCCCTGTTTTTCCCTGTTTGCTGAGTACATTTAATTTCTCAGCAATTCTTTTGGACACTACACTGATTGCAACAAGCGTATCCACAAGCTCTGCATCAAGCTGATTGCTGCTGCACTTTTCAGTGCCTGTTCTACATCTGATTGTCATAGCTGACACCATCCTTTCTGAGTGGCTTTACTGCCTCTCTGACAGTGAAAGGACATTCCGTCCTGGTTTAAGTACCATTTCTAAAAATATTTTTGAAAAAATCTGCTCACCAGAAAATTTATCGTGATGAGCAGACCGGATGTATGTTATTCGAAATCTTTCAGTCTTGTCTTAAGATGAACAAAAACCTTCTTTTTCCTCTTATTGACACCCTTTTGCGATAAATGAACGACCTCTGCAATCTGCTTCTCTGTGGCACCATCTCCGAACATCTTCATAATGGTACGGTCTATTTCTTCCAGTTCATCCAGTGCTGCACGAAGTTCTTTCAGCATCTCCTGCTTAATAAAGTCCTCTTCCAAATCGGCTCCATCAGACATCTCATATTCCGTATCCTCATAAAGCTGATTTAAAGACACTGGCAGCATCTTTCTTTTATCTTCCTGTTTGTTTGCTCTCTGAGCCTGCTTGTCCTCGCGCCACATAGGTCTCATGTATTCCAGGTACTGTTCCTTCGTTGCCGGAATCATGATGGCACGAAATGTACGGTGTCCAATCTTGGTCCATACTGCATCGGTTGATAAATCAAAACCATTCGCAATAAAGAATTCCTTCGATGTTTCATTTACTTCCATAGGGATGTAATACTGTTTTTCACTTTTTGTCTGTAATTTGTCCATGATAGATCCTCCTTCGATCTAAAATCGAAGTGAGAATCCACACGGAACTTCCCATAAATATTGGCCATAAGAATGAATCCTCACTTCTTAAATGGCCAACCGTCCCAGTGGGTTGACTGTTATTAATTTGCTTCTGTCTCTTAGCTCTGGGCATCCTTGATCAGGGGATGAACCTTAAGACAGGTTTTGAGTGTCTGGCACTCAGATGAAGCTGCAAAGGTTTTGCAGCCTCATCTCGGTGTCAGCTCTTTTTGTTTACTTCATAATCAAAATATACTTGGATTTAAATCATAAAAACAGGAACCCGGACTTCCTGTTTTCACGTCTACTTGGCAAAAAAATGCAAAAAAAATAGGCCTCATAGCAAAAATAATTGCTATAAAGCCTTTTTCCAGCAGGAACTCGGAGTTCCTGATTCTATAAATTTTTTTTAATTATCTCGCTTCCTATTATCTGGTAACTTCTGTTCTATACCGAAATCAGCCAGTGTCTTGTTCCAAGATTCAAGATTCTCGTCCGTATGATTATCAATAAGAAATCTATACACCATATGCTCCTCTGTTGCTTTCAATGAATAACCTGCCTTTTCTATTAACGAATAACAGTATTCTGGTTTTAGATTCAATCCAATACACAGAGCAAGAACTGCTGGCAATTGTATATTTTTATCCATTCTATGATAATCCCCCACCGCTCGTGTACTGAGTCCAGATCTTTCGGAAAGCTGTTCTACAGTAATTCCTTTTCTCGTCATGTGATATGCCAGGCATTCATAAAATTCTAAACCTGCAGTCTCTTTTTGAATTTTTATAGACTCCTGCAATAGTGCCTTTGACTTTCTAATTTCTTCCGCACGTTCTGCAACATCCTGATTATTTTTATAATTTTTATCATATGTTGCTTCCACAATATTATCTGATTTTATATCTCTACAAAGAAAGCAAACTCTATAATAAGAATCATCGTATTTGTTACTAACACGCATCTGTCTATCAAATGCAAGACAACACTCATCTACATGTTCTAATGCATAATCAGTTAAAATCGGTGTACCCGCATCGCTTCTAGTAACATATTTTTCATCATTGATACAATACATACCATTTGCATAGATAATTGCTCCGGAATGCGCTAACTCGCCTAACTCTCGATTAAAAGTAGTCTCGATTACTGCATTTTTTGCATCAATAATAAAAGTTTGATCTTTTTTGAGGCTCCCCATCTTAAACAAATATGGCGGATAATATTTACCATCCACATATACACTGGTTCCCTCTACCAAATCAAATCCAAGTTCCGCAAGTCGAATCTTTGCTGATACCACTGATACATTGAAGAAATCCGCAAGTGATTGAACTGCAAATTCTGCAATCACAGCTGTCCTAGTACCAGGATATGCACGTCTAACATCCGATAAAATCTCTTTGAATTTAATCTTTGTTGTTTCAGATGGCATTAGAATATGCGGAGTCAAAGCATTCGCTTGCCATTCCATCCACTTTAATGCATCGTCAATCCCGCTTGTCTTTGAGTCATATTTCTCAACAATCTCACAACTTATATGGCTGAAATCATCATTTAGTAACTTCTGTAGTTCAAAGAAATTGCTATGTCTATCCCAATGAACGCACTCATGTACAATAGTATTATTCCTTGAACCGACATTGCGCATAAAGAATATCATTGGATTAATGAGTAT
>SAMEA3387494__coassemble_2167_pt1 | contig 22534 bp, 23 predicted proteins | sample SAMEA3387494__metabat2_low_PE_043 | metagenome-assembled genome bin SAMEA3387494 (sample SAMEA3387494) | Felis catus | biome: Faeces | place: United Kingdom | collected 2012
ACTCTATCATAGTCCTGTTGTCAAGAGTGTGCAGTATTTTTTTTGAGTGCTATAATCCGTAAAACAGAAGAAGAAAACCTGTTATTTTCTGAGGAAATCATACATAATGTTCCTGATTCCATTCTTCAGAAAGGAATTCTGGATAAGGAATCAGAAGCGCTCTTTATTGATGCCTTTACAAAAATCCAGGAAGAAGAAAAAGTGTCTGTCATTGTGAAGGTTGTCTCAGAACAGCAGCATTTCTGGTATCAGATTCTGATGAATAATATTTACGATGAAAGCCATCAAATCATAAATACCGTAGGTGCTGTATCCGATATCACAGAACTGAAACAAAAAGAAGAAATGGTTCAGGAAGAAAAAAGAAGAAAAGAAGAATTTCAGGAAAAAGCAGAACGTGACGGCCTGACTGGGCTTTACAATGGCCCTACTGCCAGTGAAAAGATCAATCAGTTCCTTCACTCTCCCCAGGCAGCCCAGGGAAAGCATATCCTGGTCTTCATGGATCTGGATAATTTCAAAAATATCAATGACACCTTTGGCCATCAGTTCGGTAACCAGGTTCTCATTGACGTCGCACAGATTCTTACTCATAAATTCCGCCATGACGATATCATTGTCCGGTTTGGCGGAGATGAATTTGCCATTTTTCTGAAGAATACCATGGGCTTTGAAAAGCTGGAGCATGTGTTTGAGGAACTGATACATCTCTGTAACATAACATATGAAAAAGATGGAAAAAAGGTATCCATATCTGCTTCCTTTGGTATCGCTGTAGCGCCGGACCACGGAACCTCATTTGAGGAGCTTTCTGAGAAAGCTGATCAAATGCTGTATGAGGTGAAACGCAGCCATAAAAATGGATTCCGACTGTATCAACAGCCGGAATCCAAGTAAAAAAAACAAGATTTCCTTTTACCATAACAAGATCAGATAAATCATGGTCATCATAAATCCAATGCAGGTGAGGAGCAGGGCAAAAGACATACTTCTTCGGATAACCACACTGTTTTTCCTGCTCTCTGCATGACGGACTGCAAGGAAATGCACATAGTCTCGCCGGATTGGATTCTTTCGTCTCCAGGTACTGTTGGCCACATCCCGGAACCGATTGAGAAATACCCCAAGCCCATCTGTAAACCAGGTACCCTCGGTGCGTTCGTGAGGAAGGGGACTGTCTCTGTAAATGCTCCTTCTAAGCAGCACCACTACCCCATCCAGAAAGCTATCCAAAATCCGGCAGAAAAAGCCGCCCACCAGCGGCAGGAACTGCCCAAACAAAGGTCTGTAAATCAACTCTTCCAGATCCATCCACAAAGGCCAGGGATTGACATACTGCCTTTGCCGTCCTTCTTTTTTCATCAGATATTTCCGGACAATCAAAACATATACCAGAATACCTATAAGAATGGAAATCCCCGCTCCAGCCAGATTTTTTATAGTGAAATAATCTACCTGTTCTCCAAATTCCAAAAGTCCCATCATTCCCTGAGCCATCTGTGCGGCCCAATCCATGGCATGCTGAGGCAAAAGTCCCCATACCAGAAGCACTGCCCCACTGATACCAAGGGCCAGGGAGGATTGGGAATTCATATATTTTTTCTGACGATCATATTTCTTCTGCACCTTTTCTGATGCATTCTCTTCCACAAACAAAGCCACAAATAATTTGGTCATATATGCCACTGTAAGTCCACCGGAAAACAAAAACAGCACTTCTACTGCTTTCATAAGGCCTCCGCCGCCAAATTCCACAATACTTTCATGAAGCAGCGTCTTACTCACATAACCACCGAAGAAAGGAATGCCGCAGATTGCCAGCGCGCCAGTGAGAAAAATTCCTTTCAGAAGAGGTTTCTTTCTTCCATATCCCCGAAGCGCATTGAGATCCAGCGTATGAGCATTCATAAAAATCACGCCGGCAGCCAGAAACAGAACCAGCTTAATCAAGGAATGATTCACCATATGTAAAAAAGTTCCATGAACTGCCAGTGCATTTTCTTCTCCCAGGAGCCCCTGCATTCCAATCCCAACCATAATAAATCCAATCTGAGACATGGAAGAACAGGCAAGGGTCCGTTTTAGATCTATGGAAAAAACACCCAGCACTGCGCCGCCCACCATAGTGATCACACCCAGGGTCAAAAGCAGACCTCCCCAGGCAGCATCATGAAGAAACAGATTACCGGAAAGCAAAAGCATTCCGTAAATTCCTGTTTTTGTCAGAATACCCGATAACAGAGCAGAAGCTGGAGCCGGAGCTGCCGGATGCGCCTTGGGAAGCCAGATATGAAGGGGAAAGGCTCCTGCCTTTGCCCCAAATCCCACCAGCATACATACACCAGACGCGTAGATTACCTGTTTATTTTCACATACAGCTACTGCTGTCTGAAGTTCTCTGATATTCAGCGTTCCCAATTCATGATAAAGCATAAAAATACCCATCAGCATCACAAGGCCACCCAGAACCGCTACCACAAGATAGGTTTCCGCTGCCCGAAGAGCCGTCTGGTTCTCCTCCTGCGCCACCCACACATAGGAAGTAAAAGACATAATCTCAAAGAACAAAAAGGTGGTCATAAGATCTGTCGAAAAGAATACTCCCATGGTTGCTCCCAGAGTCAGAAGAAGAAACAGATAAAACCTGTTTTTGTTTTTATGGTGTTTCAGATACTCTCTGGAAAGGATGCAGGCCATCATCCACATAAAGGATGCAATCAACCCATAAATCAGGCGAAATCCATCCAATTGAAAATGAATCCCCATTCCACATATGTTTTTCAGCTCCAGAACAGCCACAGCTGTACTCCACGCAGCCTCTTCCTGTCCCATCAGATTTTTTCCCATGGCAAAAGCAGCCAGCATCATCAGAAACTCCAGAACTGTCACTCCATCTGCCAGGTAATCCCGCAGAGTTTCCTTCTTTTTTCCTGCTGCCACACAGAAAAGTCCGCCAAGAAACGGAACCAGTATAAGTGCTCCCATCAATAAACTCATCTTTCTCTCCCTTCTACTTCACAAAGGCAGCCAGCTTCGTAAGCGCCTGTATCACTGGTTTTGAATGAAGTCCCAGCACAAACATAAAAATCACAAAGCAACAAAGAGGCACGATCATCATCCATCCAGGATCTGATACTCCCTCCAGACTTCCTTCATCAAAATCCCTTCCCGGGAAAAAAGCTCGGACAGAAATGGTCATCATATAGATTGCTGTCAAAAGCGCTGAAATCATAAGAGCTCCCACTCCAAACAATGCAAGGGGACTTCCATCCAGAACAGCTGCCTTTGCCAGATTCCATTTGCTGATAAATCCAGGAAGCCCCGGTACTCCCATCAGCGCCATTCCGGAAATGGTAAACACGCCAAAAACCACTGGCATTTTTCTGCCCATCCCATCCAGTTCATGAATGTAATTCTTTCCTGTTTTGGAAATAACTGCTCCTGCGCAGAAAAAGGAGCAGATTTTCATGATTGCATGAAAAATCATGTGGCTCAAAGCGCCCACCAGACCAGCAGGAGACATTAGCAGCGCGCCAAAAAGAATATAGGACAGGTTACTCATAGTGGAATAGGCGAGACGCCGTTTGAAATGAGTCTCCTTCAAGGCGCGGCTGCAGCCATATACAATGGTGATAATGGCCAGGATCATCAGAATATCCTGAGCCCAGGTTCCTTTTAAAAATTCAGTTCCAAAGCTGTAATAGGTTACACGGATTGTAGCAAAAGCGCCAGCCTTAACCACTGCAACCGCATGGAGAAGCGCCGTTACCGGAGTCGGTGCCACGCCTGCCTTGGGAAGCCATGAGCCCAGGGGCCACATAGTCGCCTTGACACTGAAACCAATAAAACAAAGGACATACACCAGAAGAAGAACATTGGTTTTTCCACCGATTTTGTTGGGATCCAGTACGCCTCCGGGAACAAACTGGGGATTGCTTCCATACACCAGAATAAAAATCATTCCAATAAAAGCGAACGCGGCGCCTCCCAGGGAATAATACAAATATGTACGGCTTGCCAGAATCGCATTTCTGGACAACGTGTGCATAATCAGCGGAAGGGTTACCAGGGTGAGCATCTCATAAAAACAGTACATGGTCATAATGTCATCTGCAAGGGCAATCCCAAGGGTAATGCCATAGGTCATGGTATAAAACATAAAGAAGACTTTTTCATGGCCTTCCTGCTTCATATAATCAAAGGCATACAGAGAAGCCAGGGGCCAAAGCAGGGACACAATGGCTGCAAACACCGTTCCCAAATCATCCAGCCGGAAACTCACGCTTAGATTTCCAGTAAGACGAAACAGGGTAAATACCTCCTCTGGCCGGTGAAACAGCATAAAAAACACCAGTATAGAATTTAAGAGTACCGCTGCTTCAATATATATATCCATTTGTTTCCGGCTGCGAAAAGGAAGAACCGGAACCAGAGCTCCGCAAAAAATCGGGAGCAAAATCACAATGAGCATAATTAAGGAATTCATATTTCTCCTCTCCTCCTATATCAATGCTTGTGCTATCCCACTGACAAAGGAAGTCAGAGGATTGGGGAACATACCAAGCAGCATGCCAAGACCAGCCAGTATCATAAGAGGAAACAACATACCTGCAGGGGCTTCCTTTACTCCAGCGATTCCTGCCTTAGTTTCCTCAAAATCTGTTCCCGGCAAAAATCCCTTCATCACAATGGGAAGGAGATATCCGGCTGTAAGAAGAGCGCTCACCAGAAGAACTGCCGGGCCTCCGTACCGGAACCATCCCACAGGCGCAGATAACGCTCCCTGTGCCAGATACCATTTGCTGACAAAACCACTGGCCGGTGGAATTCCAATCAGCGCAAGGGATGCAAGGGTAAAGCACCACATGGTTTTCGGCATGCATTTGCCCATTCCCTTAAGCTCTTCCACCCTGGTCTTCCCACAGCAAAACAGGAAGATACCAGCCGTAAGAAAAAGCCCGCATTTAATAAAAGCATGAAATACCGTATGCAATAAAGCGCCTGTCATAGCCTGGGGTTCCAGAAGAGACAGTCCAAACAGAATATAGGACACCTGACTAACGGTAGAGTAGGCAAGCCGTTTTTTAAACACCTTTTCCCGGTAAGCAAGCATGGAGCCCAGAAAAACGGTAAGCAAAGATAATGTCATCCAGGCAGTCTGTACCCAGGTTCCCCTGAGGAACTCCCCGCCGACCACATAAAAAACAGACCTCGTCATAGCCAGTACACCCGATTTTACAATCACACCAGACAAAACTGCGGACGCCGGAGATGGCGCCACCGGATGAGCCGCCGGAAGCCACGCATGAAGGGGAAACATCCCCGCCTTTGCGCCAAAACCCATCAACATCACAAATACTGCAATGAGCAATATCCCTTCATGTCCTGCTGCCAGGGCCAGATTCAGGGAACCTCCCTCCAGAAATGTAAGAGTGTCGCAATATCGATACAGGAAAAAAATCCCGAAAAGCCCCATATAAGCTCCGCACATGGAATAAAAAAGATACTTCAACGCAGCCATAATCGCCTCTCTGGAACCATTATGCAGCACCAAAGGCATGGAAGCCAGGGTCATCAACTCATAAAACAGATACATGGTTACCAGATTTCCGGAAAAATCCAGCGCAATCAGAATACCATACACCAGGAGATACAAACCGAAAAACCGTCGTTCTCCCCCTTCTTTCTTCATATACACAAAGGAATAGATTCCAACTGCCACCCAGACGATACTTACAAAGGTTACAAACAATCTTCCAAGGGAGTCCACTTTAAAATAAATGGGAACCCCTTCCATAAGATAAAAAAGAACTGCTTCGTGCTCTCCCTGCCATGCGGTGAACAACGCCATCGCCGCAGTCAGTACAAGGATACTTCCCACAAACAGATGAAGCCTTTTTCCCTCCTTTTCCCTTTTCTGAAAGGAAGAAAACAGCAGACAGCCTCCGGCAATCACCGGAAGAAATATTGACAATAACATCAAACTCATCTTCTCTCTTACCCCCTACGCAAACATATTCAGTCCTTCTGTGATCAGTGTCACAATGGGCTGGGCAAACAGACCAAGGATCAGATTGATCACAATGAAGCAAATCATAGCTGCAAATTTCACTGGCTGCTGCTTCATGGTAATGGTTTCATAATGCTTTTTCCGACATTCTGAACGAGATACCGGTGTATAAATCCGAATCACCGTCTTCAAAAAATAAACCGTATTCAAAACGGTACTAATGGCAAGGGCAATCATGGTAGGCAAAACCTTCACATCATTTCCCACCGCCGCCTGCGCAAACAAAAGCTTGGAAATAAAGCCGGAGAATGCTGGAAATCCCACCATGGACAAAGAACCCACCGTAAAAGCAATTCCCGCCATTTTATTTCGGAATCCGGCTCCTGTCAATTCACAGAAAACCGCCTTACGATCCGAAACCTCAGTGAGTCCGGAGGCGGAAACAAACAACAGAGATTTTGTAGCTGCATGGGATAACATATGAAAGATACTGGCAATGAAGCCTTCTGCAGTTCCAAGCCCAAATCCCATATAAATATACCCGATCTGCGCCACAGAGGAAAATGCGATCATTCTCCGTATATTATTAGCGCGAATGGCATCTATGGAGCCCATGATCATTCCGGCAATTCCAAACACAAACAAAATATGAATTACTTTGCTGTCCCACACAACCTCAAATCCAAACACACGGAAAATTATTTTTACCAGAAGAAAAATATATCCCTTGGAAACCAAAGAAGACAAAATGGACGCAGAGGATACCGTAGAATATCCATATGCATCCGGAAGCCATCCATGGAAAGGAAACAAGGCGCTTTTGATGGCAAGGCCCACGGAAATCATACCCAGCGAAACCACAAGGGGTAAGTGATATGCGCCGGTTGCATTTAATACTGCCACTTCCTGCTGGATATTACTCATCAGAAGATGTCCGGTCAATCCATACAAAAAGCAGATTCCCATAAGAAGCATACCGGAACCCAGAAGACTCATAATCATATATCTGGTTGCCGCCACAAAGGTACGGCCATTCTGGCGGATCATAATCAGTCCGCAGGCAGAAATCGTATTAATCTCCACAAATACGTAAGCAGTAAAAAGGTCATTGGTATAAATCAGGGCAAGCAGAGAAGAAAGAAGCAGATTTACCATAATATAATAAAGATTCTGCTTGGATTCCTCGATTTCTGCTTCCCGTTCTTTAATTCCGCCCAGCATGGATAAAAGCATAATGACACAAAAGAATACTGCCATCAGCCCTTCCAGCACACCCACACGAATCTCATTTCCCCAGGGCGCAGGAAAATGTCCCATCATATAAACATAGGGTTCTCCTGTGGATACAGTAAATGCCAAAACAGCGACAGACATCAGGCCTACTATAGTAATCACTGCAAGGTTGAGATATTTGGCTTTTTTTCCATTTAGAATCGAAGACAAAGGTCCCGAAAACAGTGTCAGGATAATACTGATAAAAGGAAAATTCTGAACCATCTGCATTACAGGCCCTCCTTCTCAAGCTGTGTAGAGATCTCATCCAGATCCAGGGTGTGATACCGCCGATAAAGCCGGATGGTTAAAGAAAGCATCAATGCCGTTACAGATACGGAAACTACGATTCCAGTGAGTACCAGACCACTGGGAATCGGATTGATATATGCTTCCATCTTCTGAACACCATCTACTACAATAGGCGCTTTCCGCCCGAAAATATATCCCTTAAAAGCCAGAAACATATACATGGCAGTATCCATGATGTTCAGACCGATAATTTTTTTGATCAGATTTTTCTGCAGCAGTAAGTTGGAAAAACCAATTCCAAAAAGGATTACTGCCACAGCTTCCTCATAATTGTTGATAAGATTGGATACGTCCATCTCAGTATCCTCCTTTCCGGAACATTGCATAAAAGGTATACATGGTTCCTGCCACAACAATACCCACGCAGATATTTAAGAGCAGGATCAGACCACTGCTTAAAATTGCCCCAGGAGTTCCCAGAGGAATCACACTTTCGATATAATTTGCTCCTGTGTAAAAGGAATAGCTTTTTGCCAGCGCATAACAGGCCAGCGCCCCAAAACTCATCCATTTATAGGTTTTTGCAGTAAAAAACCGCTCTGTTTTTGCAAAGCCAAAGGCATTCAGATACAGAATCAGACCAGCCCCGATTACTGCGCCCCCGGAAAAACCGCCCCCAGGCCCAAGGTGACCGCACAGAATCACATAAATTCCAAAAATAATGATAGGCGGAACCAGAATTCTGGCTACCGTCTGAAGAATAATATCATTCTTGGGCTCATAGATCCGGTCATTGTTCTCCAGATCTTCCATGCTGTTTTTTCCCTTTTTCTTGTCGCTGCGCAAAAGGATCAAAACCGTACAGGTAGCAATAAAAAGCACATGGGATTCCCCCAGGGTATCAAAGGCACGATAATCCAGAATCATTCCTGTTACAATATTTACCGCTCCTGTCTCCTGCAGGCCGTTTTCGATATAACGTCTGGAAACTTCATTGTTTACCGGATTATCTGCCTGTCCAAACTGGGGCAAATGGGAAACGGCTGTTAAAAGTACAAATACCAGACTGATACAGAAAAGAACGCTGAATATGGTGTAGATTTTCTTAAAAAAACGGATTTTTGCATTGTGCTCCACATCATACACCCGTTGAAATATTTTCCTGTCCTCTTCCTCTCTCTGTTCCAGAATTTCTTTTGTCTCACAAAATTCCTTCTGAGGTTTCATTTCCACCCGATCCAGATACGGATCTCTGGTTCCCTCCAGCCATTGATGAAATTGATAAGAACGGGTTTTTTTATACTGATTTTCCGGAATTTTTTTGCTCATCTTCCTTTTCCCCCTCCTTTTTTTCGTTTCCTACAATGGCATGGATTTTTTTCAGTGTAACAAAAAACAGTACACTGGTAATTCCTGCGCCCACGGCTGCCTCGGTAATGGCAAGATCCGGAGATTCCGAAAGCACCCAGATAATTGACACCACCAGACTGTAGGACATATAAATCAGAATGGAATTTAACAATTTCTTTGACAGGCTCACAGAAATAGCACATACCAGAAGAAAGCCCAGCAAAATCATACGAAACACTTCCATAGGCTTAGACCTCCTTCCTTTCCTCTGCCTGCGCAGTCTCTTCCCTTTTTTCTGCAAGCTCTCTTTCCAGACTGTGAAGAGAAATCTCACGATATGGTTTCTTTGGATCCTCGTTGGTGGTTACTTCCAGTCTGGCAATCAAATGAGAAGATGTGGGGGATGAAAACCATAAAAAAACAACCACCAACAGCAATTTCAGCGAGGTAAAATTCCATCCACTCATCACAATAAGTCCCATCAGAGAAAATCCAATGCCAAGGGTATCTCCCATGGCTGCCGCATGCATCCGGTTTAATACATATCTGAACCGGAACACACCAATAATCTCAATCAGAAAAATCCCAAGTCCAAAAAGCAGAAGCCCTGCCCCAACCAGGAAACGCACCCATTCAAATGCTGCCATGCTCTTTTTCCTCCTCCATTTTTTTCTGCTGATATACTCCCATATAAACCTTGGTAAGCACAATCACCGCAAGGAAGCTGATCATAGCGTAAATGATACAGATATCTGCCAGATAGCCCTCCTTCAGCATCAGCGCCAGTATCCCAAGAATAACCATAACCATGGTTCCCATCATGTTAATGGCCACAATGCGGTCTGCAATCTTCGGTCCGATGATCGCGCGGATCAGACAGAGCACCACCATCACCGCAAGAAAAATAAGGGCCGCCACAAAAAGGATATGATATGCCTGATCCAATGCCGGAATTCCTTTTCCCATTTCCTTTTCCTCCTTCTACTTTTCCAGTTCCTCCAAAAGTTCCACAAAGACAGAGCGGTCCATTCCCTCTGCCATGCTCTCATCCAGACAGTGAACCAGATACCGGGATCCCTCCAGAGATACGGTAATGGTTCCGGGAGTCAGAGTAATGGCATTTGCAAGAAACGCTCTTCCTGGATCCGTTTCCATCTCAGCCTCAAAGGTTACCAGCGCCGGCTCAATTTCTTCTCTCTCTGAAAGGATCAGATGAATCACCGCAAAGTTCGCCTTAACGATTTCCTTCACCAGAACAAAAATATAACGAAGCATCTGGAATCCTTTTTTCAGAAGATGTTTTTCTTTCTCTATACTGTAATCCATAAACTTACAGGTAAATGCAAATACCGCCCCTGCGATTACCAGACCAAACAGACAGATTTCCCATGTAATTGCTCCATTAAAAATGATCCATAGGATAAAATACATCAAATACATCCTGTTTTCCCCCTCCTTTTTAGACAATTTTCTGCTTTATTTTACCGCAAAACCAGAAGTAAGTCCAGTAAAGTAAAAAAAACAGGATGAATCTCCATAGATTTCACCCTGCTTCTGCAAAAATCTCCTTTATTCTTTTAAAAACCCCTGTTCTTCCAGGTATTCATATACCACTTCATAAGGATCTCTGTTCTCCACATCAATCTCATAATTCAATGCCGTACATACTTCATTGGTAAATTTCCCTTCCATAGATGCAAAAACAGCTTCCAGTTCCGGATAGTCCTCATAGAGATCCTCCCGGATCAGATATGCTCCGTTGTATTCCGGAAAAAAGTTTAAGTCATCCTCCAGCGTAACCAGATCAAACTTCTTATTAAGGCCATCTGTGGAATATACCACTGTCACATCCATATTATCCCAGGCGATTCCCACATGCTTCAAACCCCGGTCAATGGTTTTCACATCCTGAAATTCCAGCCCGTAGAAATCTGAAAACGCATGGAAATGGAAGGAACCCTCGTCAAAAAATTCATGCTCTGCCGCAAAACGCATGGAAGGGGCATAGGGAATCAGGTCACTCACCTTTGAAAGGTTGTATTTTTCTGCCGTTTCCCGACGCACAGCTGCCACATAGGTGTTTTCTCCCCCAAGCTTAGGCGTTAGCATCACATGAGCCGTTTCCCTGCCAAGTTCATTGGCATAATCATAAAGACTGACGCCCTTGGGCACCTCCGAGGGATCATGCCCCAGATATGCGGTAAGAAGTGAACCGTCATAGGACATATAAATATCCATTTTTCCATCTTTGATCTGCTGAAAAGCAAAACTGCTGGCCATGGAGTCCTTAACCTTAACCTTCAGATCCGTCTGATCTTCAATAAGAATCCTGGCTGCCTGGGTAAACAGCTTCATTTCTGCAAAATCTCCGTCAATGATGGTCACTGTATTTTCGTCTGTGGCGCCGCAGCCGCTCATAACCAGAACTCCCAGAGCCAGCGCCACTGCAGCGGCCAACCTACTGATCCGTTTTTTCATAAATGCCACCTGCCTTTTTCTCCAGCAATCCCAGAAGGTAATCGAAAATGACAGACATTGCCATCAGACTTAACGTTCCTTTTATGATAACTGAATAATCCTGTATCCGCATACCGCGGTAAAGCATACTTCCCAGTCCTCCGCCGCCTACAAATGTGCCGAAAACCGCAATTCCAACAGCCGTCACAACAGTAATGCGGATTCCTGTCAGGATAAAAGGAAAGGCCATGGGAAGTTCCACCCAGAGCAGCTTTTTCTTTCGGTTCATTCCCATAGCATCCGCTGTTTCCTTTAGAACCGGCGAAACACTGTTCAGCCCCGTATTTGTATTTCTCACCACCGGGAGCAATAAATACAGAACCATGGAAAAAATCACGGTTACGGAATTTGCCCCGAAAACCATCATCAGAAGTCCCATAATTGCCAGAACCGGAACGGTCTGAAGCAGATCCACAGCTGTCAGTATCCATTTTCCCTGTCGCGGTCTTAAATAACTATAAATCCCCAGTGGCACTCCCACTGCAGTGACACAAATACAGGAAATCACCACCAGGTATAAATGTTCCCAAATATTCTCCCAGCTCATATCAATCCTCCTGCAGTCCCTTTGAAACAATTTTTTTATCCAGAAAATCCACCAGCATCCGGGCCAGCACCGCCAGGATTGCAATGGGAATGGAACCAATCACAATGTACTCCTTGACATTGGCATCAATTCCAATATAAATAAACTCTCCAAGTCCCCCCTGGCCGATCATCGCTGCCAGGATTGCCCAGCTTACGGTATAAATCACAGACATACGGATTCCCGAAAAAATTGCAGGCATTGCCAGTGGAAACTCCACCTGAAAAAGGATCTGCCTTCTGTTCATTCCGCATCCCTGTGCCACCTCAATGTAGCTTTTGTCAATTTCAACAAAGCCCTGATAGGCATTTTTCAAAATGGGAAACACTGCATAAATACTCAGCGCCAGAATTGCTGTTAGCTTCGTCATACCGAATTTCAACATGAGAAGTCCGATGAAAACAATTCCAGGGATTGTCTGAAATACACTCACCAGGGGAAGGAGAAACCTTGCTGCTTTTTTGAATCTGGAAAGCACCACAGAAAACACCAGCGCTATCACCACAGCCACACAAACTGCAATCACCACATACATCACATGCTGCAGAATTGCCACACACAATTTTGCTGCATACTTCTCTATCCATTCTTTCATTTATTACACCTTCCCGCAAGATGACGCAGCAGACTTTCCATTGTAATTTCTCCCACAACACTGCCTGCTTCATCGGTTACATACAGTCTGTCTTCTCCATTCTGATACTGTTCTCCCACATCCAAAAGCGGCGTATTCTCTTTTACAAATATGGAATGCGTCTGATCCGGTTTCCCGGACAGAGGCTGCATCATATCTGCCGCCGTAAGTTGGTTCTCCTTCAGACTCACCTCCTGAAGATGAATAAATCTGGAAATGGTCTCATTGGCTGGATGAAGGAGCATTTCTCTGGGTGTTGCCTCCTGCAGAATTTCTCCCTTATCCATAAATACGATCTTATCCGCCATTTTCATTGCCTCATGCATATCATGGGTAATAAAAAGCACCGTAATCTGAAGTTCCTTCTGGATCTTCTTCACCTCAGACTGGAGGATTTCTCTGGTAATGGGGTCCAGGGCGCCAAAGGGTTCATCCATGATCATAATCGGCGGATTCACCGCCAGTGCGCGAAGCACCCCGATCCTCTGCTGCTGCCCTCCGGAAAGCTGTCTGGGATACTTTTTCCCGTACTCCTCGTAAGGCATATTTACCATAGCCATCAGTTCTTTTACTCTATCTAAAGTCTTCTGTTTTTCCCATTTCATTAATTTGGGAATCACAGAGATATTTTGTTCCACTGTCATATTGGGAAACAGACCGATCTGCTGGATCACATATCCAATGGAGGTGCGAAGCTTAATCAGATCCATTTCCCTGGTATTTACGCCGTTGATCAGAATCTCTCCCTCAAAATTATCGATCAGACGGTTCAGCGCTTTTACCGTGGTTGTTTTTCCACACCCGGACGGCCCGATGATAACAACAAATTCTCCCTTTTCAATGGTCAGGTTGATTCCTTTGATAATTAGTTTTTCTCCATAATACTTTTTAAAATTTCTGTACTCGATCATAGTTTTTCCCCGCAAATGATTTTTCTGTAAAAAGAGAAGGCAATCCGGATGGACTGCCTTCAGCTTTCTCACTTACAGATATTTTTCAATGATCTTCAGCTGATCTGCTGTAACATCCGGAGCCTTATAGTTCTCAAGACGTTTCCTTACCACTTCTGAAGCTTTATCCTTGATACTTACGCTTCCCTCTGTCTGCCATGCCTTATAATCCTGTTTTACAAAGATATCAGGAACAAAATGCTCTTTTCTGTATTCCTTGGGTGTTCTTCCTCTTAAAAAGGTTCCCTTAGGTCCTACCGCCTGAATCTCAGATGTGTAATCTTTTGTCTTATCAATGGCAATTCCTGTATATAAACGTTTTACCATTTTAATCAGCTGTTCGTCAACTACATATTTTTCAAGAGAGGTTACATTAAATCCACTGAGCATTCCAGCTGCGAAATAAACCAGATCCACATCACTTAAAACACCGCACATCAGGTTCAGCGCAGATTCCACACCTGCCTGATAATCAATATCCACCGCATCGTTGAGTGCACCAGATGCGCGGAACGGCATATGATAGAATTTCGCCATAGCCGCAGTTGCCAGAGAAATCAGAGCGGTTTCACTGGAACCAAGAGACATGGATACTTTTCTTAAGTTTGTGGAAGTAGAAGTATTTCCATAGAACACCGGGAGACCTGGTTTTAACAGCTGGATCAGTACGATCGCTGCCAGAAGCTCTGCGTTGTTCTGGATAATGGTTCCGAGGATGGATGCCTGACTGGTAAGCACCGGCAGGGAACAGGTCGCAAGCTGAATGGGCTGATTTCTTTCGCAGTATACATACAAAGCATCCAATGCTTCTTTGATGTATGCCAGCGGTGAAATCGGGCTGACGCATCCAATGAGAACCGGATCGTTGGCTCCCACACCTGTAAACTGGTATGCCATATCAATAAGGTGGTTCGCCACAGAACCGGTATCCTCCTTCGCTGTCATCAGGGAAGTAATGGACATTGGCAATGTGGTATATCTTAACAGCGCTGCCATCATATGATATGCTCTTTCGTTACGGTCAATATCATAGGTATCGCAAAGGTTCAGATGTGTCATATCCAGACAGTCACTGGTCTGAACCAGCTTACAGATTCTTACATAGTCGTCCATCAGGGCAAAACGGAATTTTCCATCTTCCAGAATATATGGAGGGCTTCCTGCAGTACACATGGTCTTGCTGCCTTTTCCCATTGCATATTTCGTTCCATCCGGGCGATATAATTCAAAGGAATCCACCACTGTGGAGAGACCTTTTTCTACCAATTCCCTGGTAAAATAAACGGTATTTCCATCTACCTTTGCCCCATGTTTTTTGAATGTTTCCAGTGCCTTGTCATCATCAAAAACACATCCGGTTTCTGCCAGCACTTTTAAAGATTGCTCATGGACAAATTCTGCATCACTTTGACTGAAAAAAAATCTTTCTAATTCCATATCCATTTTTCTCCTTATCTTTCTGTTTACTCTTCTCTGTCCCCTAATTTTCTCTTATAGATCCGTACCGCATATGCGCATAAGAGCGCCAGAACTGCGCTGACTGCCAGAACTGCAAAAATTCTGGTATAAGCCCCTGCCGTATCATAAGTATCCAGCCATTTTCCTGCGATTGGAGAAACAAACATATCCGGGATGAATCCAATTACGGACAGAATACCCGATGCGGTACCGAAAATAGCAACCGGAACCTTTGTCTCTGTGAGCATGGAAGAAGTTACTCCGTATGCTCCGTTCAGGAAGAAGGACAATGCGATAATCAGGATCACAGAAGGAATGATAAATCCTGCATTCTTCGGTGCGAAAGCCATAATCGCAAGACACACTGCTGTAATTCCTGCACAGACGATAATTGTCTTGGATGGTGTTTTCTTCTCTGCAATGCCGCCTACGATTGGAGATGCGAACAAACTGGTTCCATAAGTACGGATGGTACCGACTATAGAAGCAATGGCTGCAGTAGCTCCAATTGCAGAAATAAAGGATACGGTATATGCCAAAGAGGTATAAATGGTGTAAATAAAGAACATACACAAAGTGGTAAGCCATACGCCTGGATGTTTAAACGCCTGAACCACTTCGCTGAAATTAAATTTCTTACGCTCTGTAGAAATCTCATCTGCAAACTTCGGAATGAAGATAAAGGACAGAACTGCAAAGACTGCATTGATACCGGCAAAGAACATCAAAACAATGTGAAAGCCTTCTGCCGGGTCCTTAAATGCTTCAAAGATTGCGATGGAAATAAAGCTGATTACAAGTCCTACGATTCCAACTACACCATAAGAAACCCCAATGTTTGTGGAATAGTTTTCTTCTGTACTGACCAGACGAATCGCTTTATAACGGATTCCCCAGAAAATAAAGGTGGTACAAAGACCAAACAGCAGGAAAATAATTTTCAGCTGTCCATAGCTTGGCGCTGTGGAATACCAGAAGGTCAGGATTGCACTTAATGCGAATCCCAGCGTTGCCAGATATTTTACCCGAACCTTATCTGCCAGAACTCCTCCCGGGAAGTAAGCGATGGTTGCCGTAGTTCCATAGAGACCATAAAGAACACCTAACTGTGAATTGGTGATCTTAAGCCCGTCGATCACCTGGTCATAAAAAGAATATCTTGCCAGATAGGTCAGATACACTACATATGCCCCACAACTGATGATGGCAACAACTGCCCATCTTGTAAATTTGCTGACAGAGTCAGCTGTTTTCAATTCACTATTCATATAAAAACCCTCCCCATGGCCAGTCTTTTATACTGCTTCTGCCCAGGTCTTACAATAATCAATTGTTGTCTGAGGACTGGTTGCCCATGCATCTGCGCCTGTCTGTTCACAAACTTCTTCGTTTACAGGTGCGCCGCCAATAATGATCTTCACATCATCACGAAGACCTGCCTCTGCAAATGCTTCAATGGTAGCCTTCATGGAATCAATTGCCAGAGTCAGAACGCCGGAAAGCGCTACAATGTGAATATTTTCTGCTTTTGCTGTTTCAATGATTTTTTCTGCCGGTACGTCGATTCCAAGATCCAGTACATCAAAGCCAGCTGCTTCCAGCATGGATCTTACAATATTCTTACCAATGTCATGAAGGTCATCCTTTACGGTACAAAGGATCATCTTTGTCTTCTCTGTCTCTGAACCATCTCCGGTAACCAGAGCGTCCTTCAGGATTTCCACTGCCTTTGTCATAAGCTCTCCTGCATAGATCAGGTCGCCTACAAAATACTCTCCTTCTTCAAAACGTTCTCCTACGATATCCATGCCCTTCTGACATGCCTCCATGGCCTGCTGCGCACCGGAACCGCCGTCGCTCATCACTTCGTTGAGAGCCTCCTCCATAATATCTTCGTCCAAATCACCCATAGCTTCTGCTAATGCTTCAAAATCGATCATATCTTTCTTTCCTTTCTTTTCTTAAAAAAATTATCTGAATTATTTTACTGGTTATTTCTTAATTCCCACCTTGCCCTGTCGGTAAGCTCTGTTGTACTTTCTTCCGCCTTTATCCTTCATCTGTAATGCTTCACACGCATAAATCGTACTGCGCATATCTACATTACACGGATCCATAATTGCAGAATCCAGACCAGCTTCAATGGCATAGGCCATACAATTGGAATTTACGTATTTTCTGGCCGGCATTTCAAAACTGATATTGGAAATGGCTCCGGTCACTTTTACTTCCGGTGCATATTCGTGAATGCCGCGGATACACTGTTCAAAATCCTTCATCGCTGACGGCATGGTGGAAAGCGCCATAACGCAGGGATCAATGTGAAGGTTCTTTAAGTCCACACCGTATTTCACAGCCTTGTCAATTATAGATTTGGCAATGTCAATCTTCTTCTCTACCTGGGTAGGAATTCCCTCCCGGTCACAGGTAAGACCAATCACATTCCATTCTGTTCCGGCAATCAAGGGGAATAAGGTTTCGCACTTGGTTCCTTCTTCGTTGACGGAATTGAGCATTCCAGGACGTTTTACATGGCCTTCTTCCAGGATACGCTTCAGCAGCATTACATTAGGGCTGTCAATACAAAGAGGAACATCTGTTACCTCCTGCATGGTCTGAATCAGCCACACCATAGCATCATATTCCAGCTCTGTAGCTGTGCTTGGTGCACAATCCAGATAATGGGCTCCGGCTTCCACCTGAGCCAGAGTTCTCTCCCGAACCAGGTCTGCATTCCGCTCCGCAATAGCCTGTTTCATTGATGGAATCGCTCCATTGATTTTTTCACCGATGATAATCATTGGCTTTCTCCTCCTATCGTTTTTTCTTACATACCATCTTGTCTATATCATCTTGTCTATACTAACTTTAAATCTAGTATAGACAAGATGCGATCATTTGTCAATATTGCCTTGCATTTTTTCTGATATTTTTCTTTTTTTATCTGAAATGCACAAATTTTCGTCACCTTTTTTGGGTACAAGAGACAAGGAAATTGTCCGGATCAATCTTGACTTCTCTTTCAAATATGGATATCATTATACGTATCAAATAATTATTTTTAGGAAAATGCTATGAAATCACTAATTGTTGGCTGTCAGACTTTAAAAAATGAACTTCTGGCAGCAATAGAAAAAACAGGTTGTTCTTACGATCTTATATGGATCGAAGCACACCTCCATAACTATAAGGATAAACTGAACAAGGCGCTCCAGGAAATTCTGGATCAGGCAGATTCTTATGACCGGATTTTCTTTTCCACCGGCTTCTGCGGAAACTCCATTTCCGGGCTGGAAAACCATCAGGCAACCCTTATTATTCCGAAGGTGGACGATTGTATTTCTCTCCTCTTTGGAGGCAGCAAGAACAAGAGCCCCTGGCTGGATTCCTACTTCCTTACCGAAGGATGGATCCAGGGACAGAACAACATCTGGAAGGAATATCAGTACGCGCTGAACAAATACGGACCCCGACGTGCCGATCGGATCTTTCAAATGCTGTTTGCCAATTATTCCCGGATTGCCCTTCTGGATACTGGCTGCTACTCTCTGACTCCTTCTCTGAAGGAAGCACAGAAAATCGCAGATACGTTTTCTCTGGACTGCCAGATCGTACCTGCTACTACTAAATATATTGAAGATCTTCTGACCGGCCCATGGGAGGAGGAACGATTTCTGATTGTTCCCCCTGGACAGACCATCACTCCTGCCAGCCTGTCACATATCTTCTGAAAGGTAAGCTGAATATGAAAGAAAACAAAGAACTGGAACAGGCCATGGTAGATGCCATCGCATGCCTGGACGATGCGCAGGTTACCCTCTGCGCCAACCAAATGATGGAGGAAGGATATTCCCCTCTGGAAATTGAACGTTTCCTGAATCAGGGTCTGAAAAAAGTAGGAGAACTCTTTGAGAATGGAGAATACTTTATCGCCGATCTGATGTACTCCGGAATGCTTTACCGCTCAGTCCTGGATATCTTTTCTCCCAATACCCAGTGTCACAGCGGTCCCTCCAAAGGACGAATCCTCATCGGCGTTGTGGAAAAAGATATCCACGATATCGGAAAAGATATTGTGGTAGGTCTTCTCACCTCGGACGGCTTTGATGTCATTGACCTTGGAACAGACGTTTCTCCCCAGGCTTTTGTAGATGCCATCCGTACTTATCAGCCATCCATTGTCCTCATGAGCGGCATGATGCTTTTTGCCCGGGAATCCATGCGAAATACCATTGATGCCATTGAGAGTGCCGGCCTTCGGGATCAGGTCCATATTATGCTGGGAGGCGGCTGTGTAGACGAATCCATTCTGGAACACGTCCATGCGGATGCTGTGACCTTTGAACCCATTGATACTGTCAAATATTGCAATGAATATATAAACCGGAGGAATTCATGAAAAACCATTCCGAAAATACACCGGTGTATCTTACGATTTTTTCCGAACTGAGAGACCAGATCGTAAACGGCTCTTTGGCTCCTGGACAGATTATTCCCTCTGAGAATGAACTGTGCTCCCGGTATAACACCACAAGAGAAACTGTCCGTAAAGGTTTAAAACAACTGGAACAGGACGGACTGATCTCCTCCCGTCCCCGTCGGGGATATTTCGTCAATTATCCTCATCATGACGAGTTTATTCTCTCTCTTCCGGAATCCATCAAGCAAAGCGCCGGCAGATACAAAGATATCCGTATCATGAGTCCCGGGAAAGAGCTGCAGGAAGCCCTTCAGATTCCTGCAAGCCAGAAAATTATTGCACTGTTTCGCGGTGATTATGGAGATAATGGTATCTTTGGTCTGGAAGTCAAATATCTTCCTTACGGGAAGGGAATGCCTTCCATCGAAAAAGAACTGGATTTTGCTGTTTTTCCTGAAGCTGCCCGTGCCAAATCCACTTCCTTCAGCTATTATACAGAACTAAAGGTAAAAGCTGTCACCGCGCCGGCAGACATTCGTTCCATACTGGAATGTGAAGAACAGGAACCCCTTCTTATGATCACAAAGACATATATTACACAGACCGGTCAGCGACTGGCCTACAGCAAACAGTATCTCCGATCTCCCTATGGAGAATTACATGGCATTTCCGGCTATGTACAGGAGAAATAAGAAACCATTGATTCAGGAGATAATTCTATGCCAACTGTATTTTTTCCAAAAGAACACACACAGATTTCCGTGGCATCCGGTACACTTCTGTTAGATGCCATTCGAAATGCAGGACTTTCTGTTGACGCGCCCTGCGGTGGCCGTGGAACCTGCAAAAAATGTACGGTCATGATACAAAACGGCAGGGCTGCCGGAATCAGGCAGTCTTGCCGTTTTACAGTTACCGAAGATATTTCTGTCCTTCTTTCCCCTTCTCTTTCCCAGGAACAGATTCTGGGAAACGGAGATTCCAAACGGGAGATTACTGCTCCAAATCTCACCTGTGTCCATGCTGTAATCCCCAAGGCAACCATAAACGATCCCTTTTCTGTTTCCATGGCCATAAAAAAAGCGCTGGGAGAACACGTCCGGATTCCCTTATCTGTTTTATCCAACCTGTATACATCCCTGGAACAGCTTGAATATGAAGGGGAATTTGTACTTTTTCAGGATACCCTTATTGGAATACGTCCCTCTCACGCTCCTGTTTATGTTCTTGCATATGATATTGGTACGACTACCGTAGTCTCTTATCTTCTGGATGCGCTGACTGGCAAACAGATCAGTGTCTCCGGTGTTCTAAATCCCCAGACAGCTTACGGGGCAGACGTAATCAGCCGCTGCGAATACAATCTGAAAAATCCGGAACATACTTTGACCAGGATCATAAGAACTACTTTAAACTCTCTTGCAATACAAAATGCAGAAAAAGCAGGGATTTCTCCCTTGGATATCTGTTTTGCTGTTATTGCGGGAAATACCTGTATGCAGCATTTATACTTAGGCGTCTCCACAACCTCTCTGATTCGGGCGCCATATATGGCAACTGTAGATGAACTCCAGCTTGAACATGCAGCTGATTTTGGACTTTCTATCCATCCCCTTGCAAAAGTCTGTACCCTTCCATCCATTGCCGGATTTGTAGGCGGCGACACCGTAGGTGTTCTTCTCTCTTTACCGGAAAACACGTTTTCCAGATGTACACTAATTCTGGATATTGGAACCAACGGAGAACTGGTACTGGGACATCACAACAAACGTTATACCTGCTCCACAGCTGCCGGTCCTGCTTTTGAGGGAGCAAAAATTTCCTGTGGAATGCGAGGCGCCTCCGGCGCCATTGACCATGTTTCCCTGGAAGATTCTCAGCTGGTCTACTCTGTTATTGGAAATACAGTTCCTTCCGGTATCTGCGGTTCTGGTCTGATTGATCTTATCGCCTGCCTTTTGAAGCTGGATATTATTTCTTCAAGAGGGCGAATCAACCGCCCGGAAAAATGGACGCCAGAAGCAGCAGAACTCTATTCCCATCGTTTTACCAAACGAGACGGGGTATCTGCATTTCTTCTTACAGATGATGAGAGCGGCATTTATCTTACACAGAAAGACATCCGGGAAGTACAGCTGGCCAAAGCTGCCATTGCAACTGGCATTGAACTTCTTTGCCAGAAAATGGAAATTTCGGTTTCTGAAATTCAGTCTGTCCTACTGGCCGGAGCCTTTGGAAACTATCTGTCACCCAAAAGCGCCTGCCAGATTGGCCTGATTCCTTCTGTCCTTCTAAACAGGATCCAAAGTATCGGAAACGCTGCCGGGGAAGGAGCCAAACTGGCAGCTCTGAGCCGTGATGTTCTTAAAAGCAGCTGCTCCATTGCGAAAGAGACCTCCTTCGTAGAACTGGCCTCCTCCAAGGAATTCCAAACTGCCTATCTGAGTCGTTTGAATTTCTGATCATTTCCAAAGATACAAAAAATTTGTAACCTTTTTACAGCCTGCTTTCAGAAGAATCCCTTTCCCGGTTCCACAAGTGGATATATCCCCTCTTATACAGGAACCGAATATAGTACATGTCGCTGCAAAAAGGAAAATGGCTACAATGTCCATATTTACTGGATTTGTAGCCATTTTGTCCCCTTAATCCCCTTGCTTTAGCCACGGGGATCATCAAACGCCTTCCATATTTCCTGCGGAAACAATTTCCTCCCACAAACTGCACCGATGCAGCGCCTCCTTTTCCAGAAGCTCCTGTGGCAGATATGGAAGAAGTGTTTCCTCCAGTTCCTCAATGCGTTCCAGTTTTCCTTCTGCATAAGCCTGAAGTCTGGCAGCTTCTGACCGGGAGCGGATTCCAACTCCGGCCATACGGATATCCAATATTTCATATCCCAAAGGCTTATACTCCTTCATCCAGATTTCCTGACGCAGAAGACGTAATTCTTCAGCCAGACCTTCGATCTCTTTTAGCTCTTTTTGAGAAATATCCAAAAGTGTCTCCCTGTCCCCACTTTGGTACGCTGCGCGGATTCTTTCATTGAGCGCTGCTTTTCTCTGTAATAAAGCAGCAAGGGTTCTAT